>Ga0256841_1002703_pt1 | contig 13893 bp, 28 predicted proteins | sample 356308metaG_FD_185971 | JGI IMG/M metagenome (GOLD analysis project Ga0256841, IMG submission 185971) | Hydrothermal vent microbial communities from Mid Atlantic Ridge, Atlantic Ocean - 356-308 | ecosystem: Environmental > Aquatic > Marine > Hydrothermal vents | place: Atlantic Ocean: Mid...
ATAAACTGCAAATATACCGATTGTGTCGATGTGTGCCCTGTCGATTGCTTTCATGAGGGACCTAATATGCTGGTTATTGACCCAGATGAATGCATCGACTGCACTCTTTGCGAACCTGAATGTCCTGCTAACGCTATTTTTTCCGAAGACGAAGTACCCGACGATCAACAGGTATTCATAGAATTAAATGCTGAATTATCAAAGTCTTGGCCTGTCATCACCGAGGTTAAAGATCCTTTACCTGATGCAGACGATTGGAATGGTAAAGAAGGAAAATTAGAATTATTAAAAAAAGAATGGTAAAGAAATCATTTTAACAATAACATTAAAAAAGCCGGGAAAACCCGGCTTTTTTAATGTTATTCATTTTCCATTTCAGTTGGTCTATCAACTAACTCGATATAAGCCATGGGGGCAGCGTCTCCAGCACGATAGCCACACTTGAGAATTCTAAGATATCCTCCCGGGCGCTCCTTATATCTAGGGCCAAGATCATCAAACAATTTCGCTACCGCCTCCTTATCACGCAAGCGGGCAAAGACCAATCGGCGTCTGCTCGTGGTGTCTTCTTTGGCCATCGTAATTAATGGCTCTGCAACACGTCGCAATTCCTTTGCTTTCGGCAAAGTTGTTTTAATCAATTCATGCCGAAATAAAGATGCTGCCATATTTCGGAACATCGCTTGCCGATGGCTGCTGGTACGATTAAGGTGCCTTCCTGATTTACGGTGACGCATTCCTATTATCCTATTGTTCTAAAAAAATTGATTAAGAAGCTTTTGCTTGACTCTCTTTTTTGCTCTCTTCTGGCCGCTTAAGATCTTCAGGTGGCCAACCTTCTAACTTCATGCCTAAAGATAACCCTTTTGAAGCAAGCACATCCTTGATTTCTGTCAACGATTTCTTGCCCAAGTTAGGTGTTTTTAGCAGCTCTACCTCAGTCCGCTGGACGAGGTCGCCGATGTAAAAAATATTCTCGGCCTTCAGGCAGTTTGCAGAACGAACTGTTAGCTCCAAGTCATCGACAGGGCGCAGTAATATAGGCGAGAATTTTTGTTCCTTTTCTTCGGGTTCTTCTCTTTGTTCTTCCTGTAAGTCGACAAAAACAGTCAAGTGATCTCGCAAGATTTTAGCCGCCTGTTTAATACAATCTTCAGGATCTACCGTCCCATTCGTCTCAAGCTCAATAATAAGACGATCTAAGTCAGTACGTTGGTCAACACGTGTACTTTCAACCCGGTAGGTAACTTTCCTAATAGGACTAAACGACGCATCAAGTCGCAACGTACCAATTGGATGTTCTTCTTCCAGATCTTGGCGAGTAGTCGCGGGTTGATAACCCCTTCCCTTTTCAACTAGAAGAGTTATATTTAACTCACCAACTTCTGAAAGATGGGCTATGGCCAAATCTGGATTTACAATTTCAACATCGTGGGTAACTTCAATATCACTGGCTAAAACAGGACCTGGACCCTTTTTACTGAGTTTCAACTCCGCAGAATCACCGTGATGTAAAATTACGGCCAATTGCTTTAGATTCAATAGGATATCAATAACATCTTCTTGAACCCCTTCGATAGACATATATTCATGCAAAACATTATCTATACGTGCCTGAGTAACAGCGCTCCCAGGTATCGAGGATAACAATACCCGACGTAACGCATTGCCTAGCGTATGTCCGTAGCCTCGTTCCAATGGCTCAATGGATACTTTAGAGCGATTTTGTTCCTTCTGGGTTTCGATACTAACAATACGCGGCTTATGGGTATTCAATAAAAGATCAATCATATGTTGCTACCAACACCATTACTTAGAATATAATTCAACAACAAGCTGCTCGTGTATATCTGATCCAAGATCCGCTCGATCAGGTATAGACTTAAATACACCTTTCATATTTTTTACGTCTACTTCTACCCATGCAGGAAGACCATATTGCTCCGCAATAGTCAGGGCATCCTGTATTCTTTGTTGATTCTTCGCCTTTTCCCTAACTGCCACTTCATCGCCTGGGTTCACTTGATAGGATGGGATATTAACAACCTTCCCATTCACTTGAATAGCTTTATGCCCTACCAACTGGCGCGCTTCAATACGGGTAGAGGCAAAACCCATCCGGTAAACTACATTATCAAGACGACTTTCAAGCAGGAACAATAAGTTTTCTCCTGTTGAGCCTTTTTGGCGTGCTGCTTTTTTGTAATAGTTTCTAAATTGTTTTTCTAAAACCCCATAAATTCGACGTATTTTTTGCTTTTCTCTAAGTTGCAAAGCGTAATTGGACAACCTAGCACGACGTCTTTGACCATGTTGTCCCGGGGGTTGTTCTAATTTACACTTGCCTTCGAGGGATTTTCCTCGGCTTTTCAAAAAAAGGTCAGTACCTTCACGCCGTGCTAATTTACAACGGGGTCCTAAATATCTAGCCATAACTCAAATCTCCTTTACACACGACGCTTCTTAGGGGGACGACAGCCATTATGTGGAATAGGCGTAACATCTGCTATTTGCACAATTCTGAAACCCAGGTTGTGCAAGGACCTTACTGCTGATTCCCTACCAGGACCAGGGCCTTTAATTAATACATCAAGGTTTTTCATACCATATTCTTTTACTACATTGCCAGCCTTTTCTGCAGCAACCTGTGCCGCAAAAGGTGTGCTTTTTCTTGATCCTTTGAAACCACTTCCACCAGCGGATGCCCAAGCGAGGGTATTTCCTTTCCGATCAGTAATCGTAATAATGGTATTATTGAATGATGCGTGGATGTGCACCACCCCATCAGAGATTTCTCTCTTAATTTTCTTGCGAGTACGACTAGGCGTCGCCATTTGTTACCTCATTTCTTGAAAATTAGAATAAATGGTTACTTTCGTATTGGACGGCGAGGGCCTTTGCGTGTTCTAGCGTTCGTTCTGGTTCTTTGCCCCCGTACAGGCAAACCACGTCGATGCCGAATACCACGATAACAGCCCAAATCCATAAGGCGCTTTATATTCATAGATACTTCACGACGCAAATCACCTTCTACAGTGTAATTGCCTATTTCCGAACGTATCTGATCCACCTGCTCCTCGGTAAGATCTTTTACTTTGGTAGTAGGTTCAATACCTACTTTATGACAGATCTCACTAGCCCTAGAACGCCCTATTCCATAAATAGCTGTTAGAGATATAACAACATGTTTATGCGTAGGAATATTTACCCCTGCAATACGTGCCATTCACCTAGTCTCCACTTCGTACTTCATATCAACCTTGTCTTTGTTTATGTCTAGGCTCTTTGCAAATAATTCTTACAACGCCTTTACGTCTAATTACCTTGCAATTTCTACAAATGCGCTTGACTGATGCCCTTACTTTCATCGTGATATTCTCCTAATTTTTACCGAGTTAGCCCTGTATTAGGGGAGGTCCTTCCTTTTAAATTCGCCTTTTTCATTAGGCCTTCATATTGTTGAGACATCAAGTGTGTTTGCAACTGGGACATAAAATCCATCACAACAACAACGATAATCAACAGCGATGTTCCACCAAAATAAAAAGGAACGTTCCAATACAGAATAAGGAATTCTGGTAATAAACAAACTGCAGTGATGTAGATTGCACCTATTAAGGTTAAACGTGTCATTACCGAATCGATGTATCGTGCTGTCTGTATTCCTGGCCTTATTCCTGGAATAAATGCACCTGATTTTTTTAAGTTTTCTGCTGTATCTTTTGCGTTAAATACAATAGCTGTGTAGAAAAAACAAAAGAATATAATAGCTGCCGCATAAAACAAAACATATAACGGTTGTCCAGGTGACAATGAAGTAGCCACGTCTTGTAACCATTCCATACCATCAGCATTACCAAACCAACTGGCAATCGTCGCGGGGAAAAGAATAATGCTCGAAGCGAAAATAGGAGGGATCACGCCTGCCATATTCAACTTCAACGGCAAAAAACTTCTATGCCCACCATAGACCTGCCTTCCTACTTGCCTTTTGGCATAATGGATCGGGATTCTGCGCTGACCTTTTTCAACAAAAACAACAAATCCTGTAACTGCAATGGCCAAAGCAAAAAGGATAACAACCGTAAGTGGATTCATTTCGCCGGTACGTGCCAACTCCAATGTAGCAGCGACAGCCGATGGTAATCCAGCGACAATACCGGCAAATATAATCATTGAGATACCGTTTCCAATACCTCGCTCAGTCACCTGCTCACCTAACCACATCAAAAAAACGGTACCCGTTACTAAGGTAACTGCAGTAATAAAAACAAATTGTGGCCCGGGATTGATCACCACAGGCAACCCTCCGGCAGTTTGGTTTTGCAAAGCAATCGCGACACCAATCGACTGGAAAGTAGCAAGCACTACTGTTCCATACCTTGTATATTGGGTAATTTTCCGGCGACCAGCTTCCCCTTCCTTTTTCATTTGTTCAAGTTTGGGGATCACAACCGTCAGCAGCTGGATAATAATTGAGGCCGAAATATAGGGCATAATACCCAAAGCAAAGATACTGAGTCGCTTTAATGCCCCGCCAGAGAACATGTTAAACATATCTAGAATTGATCCGCCTTGTTGCTGGAACATAAGCGCAAGCGCCTTGGGATCGATCCCTGGTACTGGAATATGCGCACCCAAGCGATAGACCACCAATGCTCCAAGCAAGAAAAGCAATCTTTGCCGCAATTCAGTCAAATTGCCGAAGCGGCTCATCATAGAGGAGGCCGAGGTGCTCACAGCTCTTCCACCGTCCCGCCAGCTTGTTCAATCAATTCCTTTGCTCCTTTAGTCACTGAAATCCCTTTGACTGTGATAGCCCTCTCCAATTTACCAGCAGCAATAATCTTAACTTTTTTGATTGACTTAGAAATAAGGTTTGCTTGCCGTAACGCTTCTATATCTATAACATCGCCTGGCAATCTGTTAATTTCGCCCAGCCTGATTTCATCTACATAACGCTGGGTGCGTGAACGGAATCCAACTTTAGGCAATCTGCGATGCAAAGGCATTTGCCCCCCTTCAAACCCCACTTTATGGTATCCGCCAGACCGAGATTTCTGCCCTTTATGTCCTCGGCCGCAGGTCTTACCTAAAGTGGAACCTATTCCTCTACCAACCCGTTTGGGCTTTCGCTTGCAGCCAACTGCAGGTTTAAGTGTATTTAATTGCATTATCAAACTTCCTCGACATCGAGCATGTAGGCAATTTTTTTAATCATACCGCGATTTTCAGGTGTATCGGTAACTTCCACTGAATGGTGAAGACGCCTTAACCCTAATCCCCGTACACATTCGCGATGGGATTTTATCTTACCTATTTTACTGCGAACTAAAGTTACTTTCAGTTTTTTTCCCGACATACCATCAACCCAGAATTTCCTTAACGGTTTTGCCACGTTTGGCCGCTACGTACTTTGGATCCTGCATTTCTGACAAACCTTTTATCGTTGCTCGAACCACATTTATAGGATTCGTAGTTCCAATACACTTAGCAAGAACATTATGCACACCTACAGCTTCGAAAACCGCGCGCATCGCTCCACCGGCTATAATTCCTGTTCCTTCAGCAGCCGGTTGCATATAAACTTTTGCAGCACCTTCATTAGCTATTACAGGAAATTGCAAGGTATCTCCTCGTAACTTAACCTGGACCATGTTTTTCCGAGCTTGCTCTAATGATTTTTGTATGGCGATAGGGACTTCCCGTGCTTTACTCAAACCAAAACCGACACGACCACTACCATCACCCACCACAGTTAGAGCAGTAAAGCCAAATTGCCTACCACCTTTTACCACTTTGGCGACGCGCCGAACGGCCACCAATTTTTCCTGGAGCTCCCCGCTCGTTGGAGTTGTACCATTTGCCATTATTCTATATCTCCTAGAATCGCAAACCACCCTCACGGGCAGCTTCGGCTAATGCTTTGATTCTCCCGTGGTAACGAAACCCAGAGCGATCAAATGCCACCTCTTTTATTCCTGCAGACATTGCCTTAACGGCAATTTCTACGCCTACTTGTTTGGCAGCCTCTATATTGCCAGTACTTTTAAGTTTACTTTTGATTTCAGGCTGAACCGTTGAGGCATGTGCTAAAACCTTGGAACCATCAGCGGTAGTGATTTGCGCATAAATATGTTTAGGCGTCCTATGAACTGTCAACCTATTAATACCTAATCGTCTTATCTTTCCACGCGCCTTAGCGGCCCGACGCATTCTTGATGCCTTTTTGTCCATGCCTTAACCTCAACAATTATTTTTTCTTGGCTTCTTTTCTTGCCACATACTCATCTGCATACCGAATCCCTTTACCCTTGTACGGTTCAGGCGGGCGGTAGGCCCGAATTTCAGAAGCCACCTGCCCAACCAATTGCTTATCTGCCCCTTTTACAATAATTTCTGTTTGGCTAGGTGTTTCTATTTCAATACCCGTAGGAATGTCATAATGAACGGGATGAGAGAATCCTAAGGTAAGATTGAGTTTTTTCCCCTGGACTTGAGCTCGGTAGCCTACACCTTGAAGCAAAAGCTTTTTTTCGAAGCCTTGACTGACACCAGTAACCATATTGTTAATCAAAGCGCGCATAGTCCCTGCCATTGCCTGCGCTTTCTTATCAGATAACCGTGATTTTACTTGTATCTGACCATCATTAATTTCTACTTCTGTTAACTCGTGGATTGTCCAGGACAGAGTGCCTTTTCCACCTTTCACCGTAATATCTCGGCCTTGCAGTTGAATATCCACTCCTGCTGGGATAGCAACGGGCATATTAGCAATTCTAGACATAATTAGAAAACCTTAGCTTTTATGAAATAGTACAGAGGACTTCGCCGCCACATCCTTTTTGACGAGCTTGCTTATCCGTCATGACACCCTGGGATGTAGAAATGATGGCTATCCCCAAGCCTCCTTGAACTTTAGGAAGTTCATCCTTGGCTTTATATATCCGGCGACTTGGTTTGCTAACGCGCTCAATATTTTCAATGACAGGTCTGCCATTGAAATACTTTAAATCTACTTTTAAAAACGCTTTTGCACCTTGCTTAACAACCTCATAACCTTGAATATATCCTTCATCTGCCATTACTTGACAGATGGCTTGTTTCAATTTTGAAGACGGTATATCAAGGCTGGCTTTTCCAACCATTTGAGCATTTCTAATTCTGGTAAGCAGGTCTGCTATAGGATCACTCATACTCATAACTCAATCCCCTTTTACCAACTTGCCTTAGTGACACCGGGGATATCTCCACGCATCGCTAATTCGCGAAGCTTGTTTCGTCCCAAGCCGAATTTACGATAGTAACCATGGGGACGACCTGTTAACTCACAGCGATTTCTTACTCTTACTGAGCTGGAATCCCTAGGCAATTTTTGTAATTTAATTTGAGCATCGATCTTTTCTTCGAAAGAGGCTGTTGGACTTTTTAAAATTGCCCTTAAACTAGCACGTTTTTCGGCATATTTTGTAACAAGCTCCCTACGCTTATTTTCACGAGCCACCATAGATTTTTTGGCCATATTGACTTTAACTCCTGAAAGGAAAATTAAACATTTCTAACAAAGCGCGACCTTCTTCATCGGTTTTTGCGCTAGTGGTAATCGTAATATCCATTCCCCTTAAGGCATCGATCTTGTCGTAGTCAATCTCAGGAAAAATGATTTGCTCCTTAACACCCATAGAATAATTACCATGGCCATCAAATGCTTTGGGGCTTAATCCACGGAAATCACGAATTCTGGGTATTGCAATATTAATGAGGCGGTCGAGAAATTCATACATGCGCTCACGTCTTAAGGTAACCATACAGCCGATGGGCATACCATCTCTGATCTTAAACCCAGCGATGGATTTACGCGCTTTAGTAGGCACGCCTTTTTGCCCAGCAATTAATGCCAAATCATTTAACGCGTGTTCAAGCACTTTTTTATCGGTTACCGCTTCACCCAACCCCATATTGATGGTTATCTTCGTAATTTTTGGGGCTTGCATCACCGATTTGTAATTGAATTTCTTAACTAACTCAGGAAGCAATTGTTCCCGGTAAACTTGTTCTAGCCTCGCCTTCGCCATAGTTTTATATCCGTTTATACGTCAATTACTTCGTTATTGGACTTGAAATAACGAACCTTACGGCCATCTTCCAAAAATCTAAAACCTACTCTATCCGGCTTATCTTCCTGAGGGTTATAAATCGCCACGTTAGAAACATGAAGCGGCATTTCTTTTTCAATTATCCCACCTGGAATACCTCTCGCAGGCATGGGTTTTTGGTGTTTTTTAGCGATATTAATCCCTTCAACAATGACCTTGTCATTTTTTAAAACTTGTTTGACAGCGCCTCGTTTCCCCTTGTCCTTACCAGTAAGGACAATGACCTCATCGCCTTTTTTAATTTTACGCATAGCTTATCCCTAACCTTACTAAAGGACTTCTGGTGCCAAAGAAATAATCTTCATAAATCGTTCATTACGCAATTCGCGAGTAACTGGCCCAAAAATGCGTGTCCCGATTGGTTGCATCTGATTGTTTAACAATACTGCAGCATTGGTATCAAAGCGGATCACTGAACCATCAGCTCTACGAACACCTTTTTTCGTTCTCACCACCACCGCATCGTAAACATCACCTTTTTTCACCCGGCCTCTTGGGATTGCTTCTTTAACGCTAACTTTGATAACATCGCCAATCCCCGCATACCGCCGGTGGGATCCACCAAGCACTTTGATGCATTGTACTTTTCTTGCACCACTGTTATCAGCCACTTCCAGCTTGGTTTGCATTTGGATCATGAAAATTCCCCTTTAATATCAGCCCGACTATTTGAGTCTATTTTGCTTCTTCCAAAATCTTAACAAGCGTCCAAGATTTCCTTTTAGAAATAGGACGAGAAGAACTTATCGCCACCAAATCACCTTCTTTGGACTGATTATTTTCATCGTGAGCAAGGATTTTGGTAGAGCGCTTTATATATTTTCCGTATAGAGGATGCTTAACCAACCTCTCAACTTTAACGGAAATTGTTTTTTCCATTTTGTTACTAATTACCCGGCCGGTTAGGAGCCTCTCATTTTCCTGCTTCTGGCTCATGCTTGTGCTCTCATAAGTTCACTTAAAACAGTTTTAACTCTTGCAATGTCTCGCCTGACTTTCTGGAACAAATCTGGTTTAGTCAATGCACCAGTTCCTTTTTGCATCCTGAGGTTAAATTGCTCTTTATAGAGATCGATTAAAATCGCCTCTAGCTCATCTTTGGATTTAGTCCGCAATTCACTTGCTACCATCACATCACCGTCCGAGAAGTAAAAATGGTCTTTACAGGCAACTTAGCGGCTGCCAACCTAAATGCTTCACGCGCAACCTCTTCAGGAATACCTTCGATTTCGTACATTATGGTCCCTGGCTTCACCTGGGCTACCCAGTACTCAACACTTCCTTTCCCTTTACCCATCCTCACTTCCAAAGGTTTTTTAGTAATTGGTTTATCAGGAAAGATTCGAATCCAGAGTTTACCACCACGCCTTACGTGCCTAGTAATTGCACGGCGTGCTGCTTCAATTTGCCGGGCTGTAATTCTGCCGCGGGTTACCGCTTTCAAACCATACTCACCGAAACTCACATGGTTTCCACGCAGCGCCAATCCGGTATTTCGCATTTTTTGCTGTTTGCGATATTTCGTTCGTTTAGGCTGAAGCATTTAATACTCCTAATTCTGTTCGCTCATCCGGGAAGTTTCATTAAAAACTTCACCTTTAAAAATCCAAACCTTTATCCCAAGGATACCGTAAGTAGTCAATGCTTCTGCAAATCCATAATCAATATCCGCTCGCAAAGTATGGAGGGGAACTCTTCCTTCCCGGTACCATTCGCTACGGGCAATTTCGGCACCGTTCAAACGACCAGCTACATTAATCTTGATCCCTTCGGCCCCCAGACGCATGGTATTTTGCACCGAACGTTTCATTGCGCGACGGAACATAATTCGCTTTTCCAGTTGCTGCGCAATCCCTTCGGCCACCAATTGAGCGTCTAATTCAGGTTTTCTTACCTCTTCCACATTAATTTGGACAGGTATCTCCAATTTGGAAGAAACCTCCCTACGTAATCTATCGATATCCTCGCCTTTCTTCCCAATTACCAAACCGGGGCGTGCTGTATGGATTGTAATTTGGGCATTGTTTGCAGCCCTGCTTATTTGTACCTTACTCACGGAGGCATGGGCCAATCTCTTCTTAATAAAGTCGCGCACTTCTATATCTTTATGCAGCAACTTTGAATAATTCTGTGAATTCGCGTACCAACGTGAATTCCAATCCTTGATATACCCCAACCTTATTCCGGTTGGATGAACTTTTTGTCCCATGGCAAATTTACTCGCTTTCCGAAACTTTGACAGTTATATGGCATGTACGCTTCAAAATATGGTTAATGCGCCCCTTGGCTCTTGGCTTAAACCGTTTCATTGTAGGGCCTTCATCAACATAAACAGTGGATACTTTTAGTTCATCAATGTCTGCGCCCTCATTGTGTTCGGCATTTGCAATTGCAGACTCCAATACCTTTTTTAATAACAATGAGGCTTTCTTATTACTAAACCGTAACAAATTGATTGCCTTATCCACTGGTAACCCACGAATTTGGTCCGCTACAAGCCGACACTTCTGTGCAGATACATTCGCGTTGGTCAATTTTGCTGAAATTTCCAAAACTGCCTCCTTTTACCTGGATTTTTTATCGGCTGCGTGTCCACGAAAAGTTCTTGTAGGAGCGAACTCACCTAATTTATGTCCCACCATATTTTCGCTAATCAATACCGGAACATGTTGCCGGCCATTATGAATAGCAATCGTCATACCGATCATTTCTGGCACTATCATTGATCTTCGTGACCAGGTTTTAATAGGTCGCTTACTCTGACTCGATTGCGCTTCTTCAATCTTCTTCATCAGGTGATGATCAATAAATGGACCTTTTTTTATCGAACGTGGCACTACCTTTCCCTCTGTCTATTTTCTATTTAGATTTCCGGCGACGCACAATCAGATTATCGGTACGTTTATTGCGCCGAGTTTTATAACCTTTGGTAGGTTGTCCCCAAGGGGAAGTAGGATGTTTACCTTTGTTCCTACCTTCACCACCACCATGAGGATGGTCAACGGGATTCATAGCAATACCTCTGACAGTAGGACGACGACCTCTCCAACGAGAAGCACCTGCCTTACCCAGGGAACTCAGGTTATGTTCGGAATTCGAAACTTCTCCAATTACAGCTTTACAATCAATATGAACCTTACGCATTTCACCGGAACGCAGCCGTAAAGTTGCATGAATTCCTTCTTTGGCAAGCAACTGCACAGTTGCACCCGCACTTCGGGCCAGCTGAGCGCCTTTTCCAGGTTTAAGCTCTATACAATGAAGTTGAGTACCTACGGGAATATTTCTAAGCGGCATACAATTACCAACTTTTACTGGTACTTCTTTATCCGAAATAACTTCCTGCCCGACTTCAAGATTCTTCGGTGCAATAATATATCGGCGTTCTCCATCTTTATACAGGATAAGGGCAATATGAGCCGTCCTATTTGGGTCGTACTCCAACCTCTCAACTTTTCCAGGAACACCAAGCTTGTCGCGACGGAAGTCAATCACTCTGTAACGGCGTTTATGACCACCACCCCGATGACGTGTCGAAATACGCCCGACGTTATTACGGCCGCCTGATTTAGTCAGTTTCGCGACTAATGGCTCATAAGGATCCCCTTTGTGAAGTCCTTCTGGCTTTACCCGGATAACAAACCTACGTCCTGGTGAAGTAGGTTTACATTTAACGATGGCCATTGTCTGATCCTTTAATCGTTACCAATAAATTTAATATTTAAGCCACTGACAAATCAATGTCATGACCTGGCTTGAGCCGTATATATGCTTTTTTCCAGTCAGGTCTTTTTCCCATATGACGACCAAAACGTTTTTTCTTTCCATGAACGTTCAATACCTGAACTGTTGCCACTTCCACCTCAAACAAGGCTTCAACTGCCTTCTTTATTTGAGATTTTGTTGCGTTCTTTCGCACTCTAAAAACAAACCGTCTTTCACTGTCAGCCAGCCTTGTACTTTTTTCCGAGATAACTGGCGCCAGAACAATATTCATTAGATCAAGCTGACTCACCCTAAACGCTCCTCTAAAACTTTGACCGCCTCTGGGGTTGCAATTACTTTATCTGCTGAAACGAGAGAAACAGGATCCACACTACTCGCAAAGGCTATGCTAACTAAAGGCAGATTCCTGATGCAACGATCCAAAATGTCATTAGACTCATTGACGAGAATCAGGATTTTCCCAGCCACACCGTATTCATTCAGCTTGCTTACAACCGCTTTGGTTTTCGGTTCATTAGGCAACAAGTCTTTGCCCACACAAAAGCGGTTTTGCCGAACAAGCTCAGAAACAATAGAACGCATACCCGCACGGTACATTTTTTTGTTTAATTTTTTAGTAAAATCTCGTGGTCGAGCGGCAAAAGTAACACCGCCACCCCTCCAGATGGGGCTACGAATAGTACCTGCACGCGCTCTCCCTGTCCCTTTCTGACGCCATGGTTTCTTACCTCCACCACTTACATCGGAACGATTCTTCTGCGCTTTTGTTCCTGCCCGACCATTATTGAGATAAGTAGTAACCACCTGATGAACCAACGGTTCGTTAAAAGGCTGCCCAAAAACCTCATCTGCCGCAGCGATCGGTTGAGCTGAATCCTTTTCATTAATTACTGCAATTTGCACGCTCATAATTTACCTTATGCCTTTTTTACCGCCGGGCGCACGATGACATCTGCTCCCTTATGACCAGGAATAGCGCCCTTAATCATCAAAATATTCTTATCTTTATCTACTGCTATAACCTGCAGATTCTGAGCTGTTCGACGAACGTTACCCATGCGGCCGGCCATTTTCTTGCCCTTAAAGACTCTTCCAGGCGTTTGACATTGCCCAATTGATCCAGGAGCTCGGTGAGACAATGAATTGCCATGGGTAGCATCTTGGCTGCGGAAGTTATATTTTTTTATGGGTCCCGCAAAGCCTTTACCTATGGTTGTCCCAACCACATCTACATACTGACCTTCCTCAAATATGCTTACATCTATGGTGGATCCAACCTCCATTTGCTCGCCTTCAGGCAATCTAAATTCCCACAACCCTCGCCCTGCCACGACACCCGCTTTCGCATAGTGACCAATTTCCGGCTTCGTCAGTCTCGAAGGCTTTCGACTCCCTGTGGTAACTTGGATAGCACTATATCCATCTCGCTCGGGTACTTTTACCTGAGTAACACGATTTTCTTCCACCTGAATAACCGTCACTGGAACAGACTGGCCATCCTCTGTAAACAGCCTCGTCATCCCGCATTTACGCCCGACTATTCCGATTGTCATGGCAGTATCCTCAATTCAATTTAATTTGCACATCAACACCCGCAGCCAAATCAAGCTTCATCAAAGCATCAACTGTTTTATCGGTTGGCTCGACTATGTCAATGAGTCTCTTATGGGTTCGAATTTCGTACTGATCCCTCGCATCCTTATTCACATGCGGAGAGATCAAAACCGTATACCTTTCCTTTTTTGTCGGAAGAGGAATAGGGCCCAATACTTGAGCCCCTGTACGTTTTGCCGTTTCAACTATTTCACTAGTAGATTGCTCTACCAAGCGATGATCGAATCCTTTTAAGCGGATCCGGATACGCTGCCTTTTATCCATTATCCTTTACTCGATGATTTTCGAAACCACACCGGCACCGACGGTGCGACCACCTTCGCGAATCGCAAACCGCAAACCTTCTTCCATCGCTATCGGCGCAATCAACTTCACTTTAACCTTGACATTGTCGCCA
>Ga0256841_1002704_pt1 | contig 13892 bp, 15 predicted proteins | sample 356308metaG_FD_185971 | JGI IMG/M metagenome (GOLD analysis project Ga0256841, IMG submission 185971) | Hydrothermal vent microbial communities from Mid Atlantic Ridge, Atlantic Ocean - 356-308 | ecosystem: Environmental > Aquatic > Marine > Hydrothermal vents | place: Atlantic Ocean: Mid...
AACCCTAATTTTTTCCTCATGTCTTTTATCATTTTTTCATCGTAATCAGGATTTTCTTCAATATACAGCTCAATTACCTTTTCAAATGGAGATTTAAATTCAAGTACTAAAAAAGGGTCTCTTTCTAATTTTTGAGAATATTCCCAGAGTATCTCAGCTTCTTTATCAGTTAACAATGCATCTTTTGCATAACGTAAAAAAAGCTTTTTCAAAAACCTTTTTGAGGCAAGATGTTTTATTCTGTCCCAAAAAACTAAAAAAACAACTATGAGAAAAAATATTACAAAGATAGCCAGTAGAACCTTTACATCAAATCCTTCTCTAACTGCCTCTCTAAAAGCATCAACAACTATATTTACTCTTTCATCCAATTTTTAATCCCTCTGCTTTTAAGAATTATCGGTTTTTTTAGACATATATTTAGAAAACTATTTTTAGGTTTTTATTGAAATTTGATTAAATTTCTATGAAACTTATACTGTATTAAACCATTCAGAGGTGAAAATGAGGATAGGTTTCTTTGTAAACGACTTATTAACAGAAAGAGAAGATTACACAACTGTAAAAATGGCTATTACAGCAATAGAAATGGGACATGAAGTTTTTTATATGGATGTAGAAGATTTTGAACTTTTACCAGATGGAAGTTTAAACTTCTTTGCAGCATACTTTAACAAAGTTAATTTTAAAAACCCAAAAGAGTTCGTCTCAATTTTACATAAAAAAAATAAAGAAAAATTCACCATTAAAGATTTAGATATACTTATGCTCCGTAATAACCCACCTGAAGATTACAGGACAAGACCTTGGGCTCAAAATGTAGGAATAATATTTGGAAGAATAGCTTCAAAAAATGGGGTGATTGTTCTAAATGACCCAGATGGATTATCTAAAGCAATATGTAAAACTTATTTCCAACATTTTCCTGAGGAAGTCAGACCAAAAACTTTAATAACAAGAAATAAAGATGAGATTATAAAATTTTATGAAGAAAACGGCAGAAGAATAGTTTTAAAACCTTATCAGGGATTTGGTGGTAAAAAAGTTTTTTTAGTAAATCCAGATGATTTACCAAATATCCACCAGATGATTAATGCAGTTGGAGAAGAAGGGTATATAATAGCACAGGAATTTCTACCTGAAGTTGAAAATGGAGACATTAGATTGATGGTTGTAAATGGATTAATTTTAAAATACAAAGGCAAAATTGCTGCATTCAGAAGAGTTCCAAAAGGGGGAGATATAAGGGCTAACATCCACGCAGGGGGAACATTTGAAAAAGCAGAAATAACAGATGAAATTGTTAGAATTGTTGATATAATCAGACCAAAATTAGTTCAGGATGGAATTTTTATTACAGGTTTAGATTTTATTGGAAATAAACTTATGGAAGTCAATGTATTTAGTCCAGGGGGACTTGTAAGGGCTGAAATTATGGAAGGGGTAAATTTTACTGAAAAGGTCATAAAACTCCTTGAAAAAAAGGTTTATTACAAGAAATTGTATGGAAATAACTTTTCAAACGTTGAACTAAATACTATATAAAAGAGGAAACAATGGCAATTGGAATTTTTGATTCAGGTATTGGAGGATTAACAGTATTTAAATCAGTTGCAGAGCATTTTCCTGAACTTGATATTTACTATTTAGGTGATACAGCAAGGGTTCCCTACGGTAATAAATCAAAAGATACAATTATTAGATATAGTATTGAATGTTCTCAATTTTTAATAAACAGATTTGAAATAGAAGCATTAATTATAGCCTGTAATTCTGCTTCTTCTTATTCTGTTGAAATTTTAAAAAATAAACTAAATATTCCTGTTATAGGTGTTATTTACCCTGGCTCAAAACATGCATTAGAAGTATCAAAAAATGGGAAAATTGGTGTTATTGGCACCTATGCCACAATAAACAGTAATTCTTACAAAAAAACTCTTATAGAACTTTCAGAAAGAGAAATACAAATATTTCAAAAACCCTGTCCCCTTTTTGTACCGATAATTGAAGAAGGAATGATAGATTCTGAAATCACAAGGCTTATTGTAAAGGAATACCTGCAGGAAATTATAGACGAAGGTATAGACACTCTCATTTTAGGATGTACCCATTATCCTGTACTTAAGAATGTAATAAAGGAAATTTATCCAGATATACAAATTGTAGATTCTTCTCAGGTAATAATTGATGATATCAAAAAGTTAGATATTAATTTCAAAGAAAACGGAATAAGACACATTTTTATAACAGATGAATCCTCTTCTTTCCATAAACTCAAAGAAATTTTAGTTGGAGATGTAAAAACAGAAAAAATTGAACTTTCAGAACTTTGTAAACTTTAAAACCCCTTCAAAAGAAGGGGCTATTGTATTTTATAATCCTTTATTCGCAACGTAAACAGTTAAATCTCTTAATCTGCAAGAATATCCCCATTCATTATCGTACCAGGAAGATACATGGACTAAGTTTCCATCAATAACGTGGGTTGAAAGTGAGTCAAAAATTGAAGAATGGGAGTTTCCAACAATATCAGACGAAACAATTGGGTCTTCACAGTACTCTAAAATACCTTTTAGTTTTCCTTCTGCGTACTCTTTCATTTTTGCATTAACTTCTTCAGCAGAAGTATCCTTCTCCACAACAACAGTAAGGTCAACAAGAGAACCATCTGGAACAGGAACCCTTCTTGCAGTTCCGTCTAATTTTCCTTTTAAATCAGGTAATACTTCACCAACAGCTTTTGCAGCCCCTGTAGTTGTAGGAATTATATTAGCCGCAGCAGCCCTTGCCCTTCTTAAATCTTTATGTGGTAAGTCTAAAATTCTCTGGTCATTTGTGTAAGCATGGGTAGTAACCATATATCCGTGTCTTATTCCAAATTCATCTCTTATAACTTTTGCAACAGGTGCAAGACAGTTCGTTGTACATGATGCATTTGATATAATGTGGTGATTTTCAGGGTCATAATCTTCTTCATTCACCCCTAAAACGACTGTGATATCAGGTTGTTTCGCAGGTGCAGAGATTATAACCTTTTTTGCCCCTGCTGTTAAATGTTTTCCTGCCCCTTCCCTGTCTCTAAAAACACCTGTAGATTCGATAGCAATATCAACTCCCAAATCTTTCCATGGAAGCTGTGCAGGGTCTTTTATTGCAGTGATTTCTATTTCTTTACCATTTACAACTATTGATTTTTCTTTTGCCTCAACTGTTCCTTTAAATCTCCCATGTACTGAATCGTACTTTAATAAATGTGCTAAAGTATAGGCGTCTGTTAAATCGTTAATTCCTACAATTTCAATTTCAGGGTTATCCAGTGATGCTCTAAAAAAATTCCTTCCAATTCTACCAAAACCGTTGATTCCTACTTTTATTGCCATTTTCTTTTCCTCCGAATTTTTGTTTTATACATTAAAATATATTGTATCATTATTAGAAATTAAAGATTTAAATTTGAAAAGGAAAAATTATGAATGTTGAAAAAATTTATTTGCTTCAGGATAAAATATTACAGGTTTTAGGAAAATTAAACATACCTTTTGTGTTTAGTGGTTCAACCCCTTTAAGCAGGGCTTTTTTTAACCATAGAAACTCTTTTGATTTACAGTTCTTCTCTGAAAAGGGAGAATTAGATTACAACTTTTTAAATAAAATTTTAAAAGAACTTGAATCTGATTTTGATATAAACTCTAAAAACGAAACAAAAAAATACACATTTCCACAACCTGTTGATACATACAGAGCTAAAGTTTTTGATAAAGAAGATACAAAGAAAGAAAACCCTGTTGAAATTGAGTTTTTACAGGATTTATTTAATGGAAAATTCAATACAGTAAATTTAGATTTTGGAATAAAACTTGAAGAGCTTGAAGGTATATACTTTAGAAAATTAATAGACTTTTTCAACAACCCAAAAGGTGTTGGTACAGTTTTAGATATTTTAGTTATGGATGAAGAATACCCATTAGAAGATTTCTTTAAAGAATTCCAAGGAATTATTGAAGAAAAAGGATTTAAAATTGAACAAAATCAGTTATATGGTAAAATCAAAATATTTAAAGAAGAATTAGAAAAAGATATAATAAAAATAGACAAAGAACTTAAATTTTTAGGTTCTGTTATTGATGTTCACCACTTAAGGAAATGGATAAATAGTAAAACCGCTTAAAGGAGAACTTATTTTTTGAGAAAAATAAAGGATATTAAACCTATTGAATTTAAAGATAATAAATTATTTGTTATAAATCAGTTAAAATTACCCCACCAATTAGAATGGGTTGAATTATCTACATATCAGGATGTTGCAAAAGCCATAAAAGATATGATTATTAGGGGAGCTCCTTTAATAGGAATAGTAGGAGCTTACGGATTTGCAATTGGTATTTCCCAGATTAGTAGTAATGAAAATATAGAAAAAAAAGCAGAAGAAATTTATAACACGTTAAAAAATACAAGACCAACAGCTGTTAATCTTTTCTGGGCTTTAGATAGAATGATTTCTAAGCTGAATTTCTTTTTAGAAAAAGGATTAAGCAGAGAAGAAATTGTTAAAAACTTAATAAAAGAAGCTGAAAAAATAGAGTTAGAAGATTACCACGCAAACAAGTCAATAGGTGGATATGGAGAAGTTTTAATACCAGATAACTCAAACATATTAACCCACTGCAATACAGGAGCATTGGCAACCTCTGGTTGGGGAACAGCTTTAGGTGTTATCAGGTCTGCCTATGAAAATGGAAAAAACATAACAGTTATTGTTGATGAAACAAGACCGTACTTACAGGGTTCAAGATTAACAGCATGGGAACTTTTAGAAGAAGGAATACCATTTTTCATAATCACAGATTCTTCAGCAGGGTTTTTAATGTCAAAAGGAAAAGTAGATGCTGTAATAGTTGGAGCAGATAGAATTACTGCAAATGGGGATGTTGCAAATAAAATTGGGACTTACAGCCTCTCAGTTCTTGCAAAAGCCCATAATATACCTTTTTACGTTGCAGCACCTTCTTCAACATTTGATTTTGGAATAAATTCAGGTAGAGAAATTATTATTGAAGAAAGAAGTGAAGAAGAAGTAAAAAACTGCGGAGAGTGTAAAGTTGCCCCTGAAAAGGCAAAGGCTTTAAATTACTCTTTTGATATAACCCCTGCTGAAAATATTACAGCAATTATTACTGAAAAAGGAATAATTTCCGAGATTAACAGAACCAATATTTTGAAATTTTTTGGAAAAGAAAGATAATATAGGTTAAATTTATAACATAAACTAAACAAGGTGAATATTATGAAAGTTGTGGCAATCGGTGGTGGAACAGGATTATCTTCATTACTCAGAGGTTTAAAAAATCTTGTTCCAGAAAAAATTGAAGATTTATCAGCTATTGTAACAGTTGCAGATAACGGTGGAAGTTCAGGAAGATTAAGGGAAGAAATGAACATTCCTGCACCGGGGGATATTAGAAACTGTATTGTTGCTCTGGCTGAAGATGAGGATATTTTATCAAAAGTTATGCAGTACAGGTTCACTGAAGGGGAAGGATTAAAAGGGCACAGCTTTGGTAATCTCTTTTTGACAGTTTTAACAAAAATCACTGGAGATTTTTTAGAGGCAGTTGAAATAACTTCAAACATACTGAAAATTAAAGGAACGATAATTCCATCAACAGCAGAAATGGTAAATCTAAAAGCAGAATTTTCAGATGGAAAAGTAATAGAAGGTGAAACAGAAATAACAGAATACGGAAAACAGTTAAAAGCAAAAATAGTAAAAATATGGCTTGAACCTGAAGATATAAAAGCCCCTGAAGAAGCTGTTGATAAAATTATGAATGCAGATTTTGTTATTTTAGGACCTGGAAGTTTATTTACAAGTATAATTCCAAACTTACTTGTTAAAGATATTAGAGAAGCATTACTGAAAACAGATGCAACAATTATTTATATTGTCAATGTTATGACCCAATATGGAGAAACAGACGGCTTTACAGCATCAGACCATGTAAAAGCTTTACACGAAATAGTAGGAGAAAAATTTATTGACGGTGTAATACTAAATACACAACTTCCACCTGATGATGTTCTGAAAAGGTACTTAAAAGAGCATGCTGAACCGGTTGTGGCAGACGCAGGAAATTTATCAAGGATGGGAATAATCGTATGTTCTGGGGAACTACTTGACGAAGGAACTTATGCAAGACACAATCCAGAAAAACTAACAGAAACTCTTATGTCCTTCTTCCAAAAAAATCAGAATCTTAAAAAAGCTTAATGGAAAGATTTATACTTAATTTTGATACTGAAAAAATCCCCGAAGAAAAAACAGAAACGATTGTTGTAGGTTCTGGTCTTGCAGGGATATCAACAGCCCTTCAATTGACAAATTTAGGAGTTAACCCATTAATCATATCAAAAAAACCTTTAAACCAATCAAACTCTTTCCTTGCCCAGGGTGGTATTGCAGCAGCAATTGGTAAAGATGATGATACAGATTTACACTTTTTAGATACATTAAAAGCAGGAAAAGGACTATGTATAGATAGAAATGTAAGAATTTTAGTTGAAGAAGGTGTAGAGAGGGTAGTTGATTTAATTACTTATGGGGTTCCTTTTGATAGAGATAGTAAAGGAAACATAAAATTAACCAGAGAAGCTGCCCATTCAAAAAATAGGGTACTCCATGTAAAAGACCAGACAGGAAAGGAAATTGGAAAAACTCTGTGGAACACACTAAAAGAAAAAAAAGTTAAAATTGAGAATGAGTATTTTTTAGAAGAAATTCTTACAGATGAAAATAGATTTGTAGGTGTAATTGTTGGTAATAGTAAAACCTTAAAAGTTATATGGGCTAAATCAATTGTTATTGCAACCGGTGGATACAGCCCAATCTACTTAAGGAATACATCTGCTTATAAAATATCAGGAGACGCAATATCAATAGCATTCAGAGCTGGATGTACCCTTAAAGATATGGAATTTGTACAGTTTCATCCAACTGCAATTTCTATCTTAGATGAACCAGCTTATCTAATTTCTGAAGCTGTAAGAGGAGAAGGTGCATTCTTAATAGATGAAAACGGAGAAAGGTTCATTGATGAACTCAGCCCAAGAGACGAAGTTGCAAGGGCTATATTCAATAAAGAGATGGAAGGACATAGAGTCTTTTTAGATATATCACCTCTTTTAAAGAAAAATATAAACTTTCAAGAGAGATTTCCAACAATTTACAATCTTTTAAAACATTACAAACTTGAAAATGAAACAAAAATACCAGTTAGTCCGGCAGCCCATTACTCAATAGGAGGAATTGAGTCTCAGGCAAACGGAAAAACAAATGTTGAAGGTTTATTTGCAGTTGGTGAGGCAAGTTGTACAGGAGTACACGGTGCAAATAGACTGGCAAGTAATTCTTTACTTGAGTGTATAGTTTTTGGATTTAAAACAGCATACAGCGTTTATACCTATAACATGCATAACAACCTAAAAAATCATTTAAAATTTAAAAATAGTATTGAAAATAAAAGTTTTCATATGGATAGTAAGACAAGGAAAGAACTGCTTTTTAAAATAAAAAAACTAATGTGGGAAAATGTTGGATTGATAAGAAATGAAGAAACGTTAAATTACGGATTAAAAGAGGTAGAATCTATTGAAAATTATTTAAATAAATATCAAAATAATAAATACCTAAAAGAGTTAGCTATACTATCAAAGGCAGTTATTAAGTCTGCTTTAAAAAGAAAAGAAAGTAGAGGTGTACATTACAGGTCAGATTTTCCAAATGAAAGGGAAGAATTTAAAAAACATAGTAAAATAGAAAAGAATTTTAAAATAAAACTGGAGGTAAAATAGCCATTCAAGATTTAAGGATTAATGAAAAAATCAGAGCAAAGGAAGTAAGGCTTATTGATGAGAATGGGCAAAATTTAGGAATAGTTCCGCTGGAAGAAGCATTAAAACTGGCTGAAGAAAAAAATTTAGACCTTGTGGAAATTTCACCAAATGCAAAACCACCTGTCTGTAAGATTATGGATTATGGAAAGTACAAATTTGAACAGAAGAAAAAAGAAAAAGAAGCAAAAAGAAAGCAAAGGGAAAAAATTCAGCATATTAAAGAGATAAAATTCAGATTAAATATAGAAGACCACGATTACAAAACAAAACTAAAGCATATTAGAGAATTCATACAACACGGTGATAAAGTTAAGGTCTGGATATGGTTCAGAGGAAGAGAAAATATACATCCTGAAATTGGTGAAAAACTTGCAAACAGAATAATAAAAGACGTTGAAGATATAGCAACAGTTGAAAAAAGACCTGTAAAAGAAGGTAGAAACATGCTTTTCACATTAGTCCCAAAAGTAGAAAAACATACAAAATAAAGTTGACATAAATTCCAAAAATACTTATAATATTGGACTATTGAGTTTTGAGTCGCTAGCTCAGTTGGTAGAGCACCGGTCTTTTAAACCGGTGGTCCCGGGTTCGATCCCCGGGCGACTCATATCTGCCCCCGTCGTCTAGCCAGGCCTAGGACACCGGCCTTTCACGCCGGCGACACGGGTTCGAATCCCGTCGGGGGCATTTTTAATTTTACTGAACAAATATTGAAATTTAACGGTTTTTATTTTATGCTATAAAGTTACAAATTCCTAAACTGGAGGACAAAATGAACGCTGTAATTAGAGAATTAGAAGAAGCATATTTACCTAAAGATTGGCCTGATTTCAGACCGGGAGATACTGTAAAAGTATACGTAAAAGTTAAGGAAAGAAATAAAGAAAGAATTCAGGTTTTTGAAGGTGATGTTATAAGAATAAAGGGAAGTGGAACAGGAAAAACATTCACAGTAAGAAAAGTATCTTACGGTGTTGGAATAGAAAGAATTTTCCCTTTTGGCTGTCCTTCAATTGATAAAGTTGAAGTAGTTAAAAGAGGTAAAGTCAGAAGAGCTAAACTTTACTACCTCAGAGAACTTAAAGGTAAAGCTGCTAAGATTAAAGAAATTAAAGAGTGGGAACTTAGAAGAAGAAAAGAAGGTAATCAAAACAAATAATTTAATGAACCAGATTGAAAAATCTCTATTTTCAAAAGGTTATAAAAAAATTGTAGGAATAGATGAAGCAGGACGAGGACCTCTTGCAGGTCCTGTTGTTGCTGCTGCTGTAATTTTCAATCCAGAAACAAAACCTTTTATCCAAAAAGACTCTAAAAAACTTTCTGAAAAAAAAAGAAAAGAACTCTTTGAAATAATTAAAAAAGAAGCTGTTTCAGTTGGGATTGGAGTTGTAGATAACAGCATAATAGACAAAATAAACATCTATCAGGCAACAAAACTTGCAATGAAAAGGGCTTTAGAAGACCTTAAAACAGATTATGATTACATAATCACCGATTATATTAAATTCGAACCTTACCCACACATTTCATTAAAAAAAGCTGATGAAAAAAGCCATTCTGTTGCTGCTGCAAGTATAATTGCAAAAGTTTACAGAGATGAAATAATGAAATACTGGGCAAAAATATATCCTTCTTTTTCTTTTGATAAACACAAAGGATATCCAACAAAACAACATATACAGGAAATAAAAAAATATGGAATAACCCCAATCCATAGAAAATCCTTCAGACTGGAATACTAAGTTGAATAAAAAAGAAATTGGGAATGAAAAGGAAAATTTAGCTGAAGAATTTTTAAAAAATAACGGCTATAAAATACTTGAAAGGAATTATTCAACAAAATTTGGAGAAATAGACATAATAGCCTATAAAGAAAACACATTAATTTTTATTGAGGTAAGAAGCAAAAGTTATAATTACTTTGGTAAACCGTTTGAAACAGTAGATAAAAAGAAAATTAAAAAAATTGTAAAAACTGCACAGAAATATATTCTTCAGAATAAACTCCAAAACTTTGATATAAGATTTGATGTTATATCTGTAGAAAAAGAAAAAATAAACCACATAAAATCAGCTTTTGACCTTGATTATATTTCTTAAATAGCTGCACCTTTTAATACTTCTTCACAATTACAGCTAAATTCAGAAGGTAAATTTTCAACAAAAGAAATTATAATCTTTTTCAAATCTTCATTTTTCTGTTTCATCATTTCTATCACTTCTTCTGATGTTAACCTTTCTCCAGTTATTCCAGCAGCTAAGTTTGTAATTACGCTAATTGAAGCAAAGTGCATATTTAACTCCCTTGCAAGAACAATTTCAGGAACAAGTGTCATACCAACTATATCTGCTCCTAATGTTTTTAAAGCTCTTATTTCTGCTGAAGTTTCTAACCTTGGTCCTTCCATTGCTGCATAAGTTCCACTGAAGTGATATCTGTAGTTATTCTCTTCACAAACTAAAGCCAATGTGTTTCTCATATCTTTACAAAAAGGTTCTGTAACATCAATATGAACAACCCTTTCATTTTCCATATATTCTTTTACAAGGTCGTTGTTTTTGTCATCTAAGTCTGTAATTGTATAAATTCCTTCATAAAAAGTTACAGGTCTAACTTTTGTAAAATCTAAAAACTGGTCAGAAATAACAAAATCACCTGGTTTTAATAAAGAATTAATTCCACCAACAGCACTTATAGAAAGAATTTTATTAACCCCTAATTTCCTAAAACCCCATAAATTTGCCCTGTAGTTTATTAAATGTGGTGGGTATTTATGTCCTTTTCCATGTCTTGGTAAAAAAATTACCCTTTTATCTTTATACTCAGTGATTATATACTTATCAGAAGGTTCTCCAAAAGGTGTCATTACATCAACTTCTTCAATTAATTTTAATCCTTCAATTTCATAAAGTCCGCTTCCACCGATTATTCCAACCAATCTTTAACCCTCTCTTTCTAATTAATGTAATATAATATTATAAATTAAATATCTAAAAGGAGAGGGAAACATTGGAAAACAGGGTTAATCTTGACAGAGAAACAATTGAAGAAAACAAAAGAAAAAAAGGAATTTTAGAAGCAATTAAGGAAGCATTAAGAGAGTCAAAACCAGACTTGAAATTTGCAGGAGCTGCTGTTTTTGAGCTTGGGAAAGAACATGCAGTAGTTTTACTTTTAGATGAAGAGGAAAATCCAGTAGGAGATATTCTTATAGATTTAAAAGAAGAAATTGCAATTAAAAATCCAAAAGAATTTAAGGTTAAAATTAAAACTGAGCCTCAGGGAATGCTCCATTATGAACTTGAAGAAGATGGTCATAAATATGAAGGAAAAGCAATACTCTTAACTCCGTGGATTTCATATAAAGAAATTTACAATAAATAATCTACTCACTAATACGTTTTACAGACACTTTTAGTCTCTTTTCTTTAAATTATAATGACTTATTGTCCAATTTGTGTTTATAATATTACTTTGTTTACTAAAATTAACTCTAAAGGGGAAGTTGATTGAAAATAGATATTAAAGTTAAACTACTTATCATTTTTGCCATTTTGGTAGCTTCACTTTACTTCATTTTTACAAAACCACTTAAACTTGGTTTAGACCTTCAAGGTGGAATGAGTATAACTTTACAGGTTGATGTAGACCATGTTATCAAAACCCAGTACCAACAACTACTGAAAGATATTGAAAGTAAGCTAAAAGAAAAAGGAATAGATGTACTTTCTGGAAAAGTATTAGACACAAAGGGTATCGTTGTATCCCTTTTAGACCCTACAAAAATGGATAAAGCTATAAAAGTATTAAAAGACGAATTTCCCCAAATAGATATATCTGAAAAAGATGGTAACCTTTTTATAAAATTCAGTGATTGGGAACTGAAAAGAATAAAAAATCTAACTATGCAACAGGCTGTTGAAACACTTAGAAATCGTATTGATGAATTTGGTACATTATCCCCTAATATAGCAAGGAAAGGTGATAATAGAATACTTGTTGAGCTACCGGGAGTTGTTGACCCAGAAAGGGCAAAAGCAATAATAGGAAAAACAGCCCAGTTAGAACTTAAAGAAGTTGTAGATTTTGCATATTCAAAAGAAGAACTACTAAAAAGATATCCAAATGGTTTACCTGAAGGTACAGAAATATTAGAAGGTGTACCGGAAAAAAGAAATGGAAAGGTAATACAGGAATGGTTCCTTGTAAAGAAAACACCTTTAATTACTGGAGCTATGCTAAAAGATGCAAGGGCAACAGTTGACCAGGGTGGAAAACCAGCCGTTAACTTTGAATTGACTTCAGAAGGTGCAAAAATATTTGGTGAAGCTACTGCTAAAATGATAGGAAAAAGGCTTGCAATTGTTCTTGACAACAAAGTCATATCAGCACCTGTAATAAGGTCAAGAATTTCTTCATCTGGTCAGATAACAGGTGATTTTACAACAGAAGAAGCAAATGACCTTGCTGTTATTCTAAGGGCTGGAGCTTTACCTGCCCCAGTTAAGATATTAGAAGAAACAGTTATTGGTCCTACTTTAGGAAAAGATTCTATAATGAAAACAGTAAAAGCGGGTATTGCGGCACTTATAATTGTTGGTCTTTTTATGCTCTGGAGGTACGCCATATCTGGTTTCATATCAATAATTGCCCTTATGTTTAACGGTCTTCTTTTATGGGCTGCAATGGTTTTATTAGATGTAACCCTTACCTTACCTGGTATTGCAGGTATTATACTTAACATCGGTATGGCAGTTGATGCAAACGTAATAATATTTGAGAGAATTAAAGAAGAACTACGGACAGGAAAAACATTAAGGGTTGCAATAAATGAAGGTTTCAAAAGGGCTTTTGATGCAATTGTTGATGCACAGGTTACGACTTTAATTGCTGCATTTGTTCTTTTCCAGTTTGGTACAGGACCTTTAAAAGGATTTGCTGCAACGTTATCAATAGGTACAATTACTTCTATATTTACAGCGGTATTTGTAACAAAAGTATTCCTTGACCTTATATTAGGTGGAAGAAAATACCTTAAATATGCATTTTAACAGGGGAATGAAATGAGAAATTTTTTAAATACACCTCCAAAAATAGATTTTTTAAAAATAAGAAAATACGCTTATATAGCATCAACGCTGGTAGTACTTGCGAGTATCATTTTAATGTTTACAAAAGGTTTTAACCTTGGATTAGATTTTACAGGGGGAACATCCATTCAGGTCAAATTTAAAGAACCTATAACAACGGCAGAACTCAGAAAAACCCTTGCTACTGTTAATCTTCAAGATGCATTAATACAGGAAGTAGGAAAAGGGACAAACGAATTTGAAATAAGGGTAAGCATAAATAAAGGTAGCTCTTCTGAAATTTTAGCAAAAGTTAAAAAAGCTTTAAACGAAAAGTATAAAGATAAGTATGAAATAAGAAAAGTTGAATTCATTGGTTCAATAGTAGGAGAAGAGTTGAGAAAAGCAAGTATATACTCAATTGTAGCTGTAATGTTTGCTATTCTTTTATATGTTGGATATAGATTTGAGCCAATTTTTGCAATAGCAGCAGTAGTACCTCTATTCCACGATGCAATAATAACACTTGGATTTTTCTCTTTATTAGGAGAAGAAGTTAATTTATCTGTAATTGCTGCAATTTTAACTGTTTTAGGATATTCATTAAACGATACAATAATTGTATTTGATAGAATTAGAGAAAATTTAAGGTTAAGGGGAAGAAAAAATTTAGTAAATCTAATTAACCAGAGTATTAATGAGAACTTATCAAGGACAATAATAACCTCAGGAACTACATTATTTTCTGTAATTGCTTTATATTTATTTGGAGGAGAATCTTTAAAAGGATTCTCCCTTGCATTAATAATAGGTATAGTAGTTGGTACTTATTCTTCTATATATGTTGCTGCACCTATTGTAATAGAATTGGAAAACTATATTAAAAATAAAAAAATGGCTGCTGCCAAATCGTAAAGGAGAAAGAT
>Ga0256841_1002705_pt1 | contig 13892 bp, 9 predicted proteins | sample 356308metaG_FD_185971 | JGI IMG/M metagenome (GOLD analysis project Ga0256841, IMG submission 185971) | Hydrothermal vent microbial communities from Mid Atlantic Ridge, Atlantic Ocean - 356-308 | ecosystem: Environmental > Aquatic > Marine > Hydrothermal vents | place: Atlantic Ocean: Mid...
CCATCTCCACCCCTACTACCGGGAGACCTTCGGTTACAAACCCCAGGATTTCCCCGTGGCCTATCATGCCTATCAACAGGTGGTCTCTCTGCCCATCTACAGCCGCATGAGCAACCGGGATGTGGGCCGGGTGGTGGAGGCCGTCCTGGACACCGTGTTCGCCCATCGCGCCTGACGCCCTGCTGGAGAATCGACCGTTCCCATCCATCGCCGCCCAAGGAGCCCCCCGATGAAGCCCACTGGCCCCATGTCTCTGTCACCGCCCACCACCGCGTCGCCGTTTCGTCCCCTGGACCGGTCACTGAATCGGGTCTTCAAACGGCTCATGGACCTGACCCTTGCCTGCGCGGGCCTGCTGGCTCTGGCCCCCCTGTTCCTGATCATCCCGATCCTGATCAAGTTGGACTCTCCTGGCCCGGCCTTCTACGTGGCCAAACGGGTCGGCCGTCACGGTCGGCCCTTCCGGCTCTACAAGTTCCGCACCATGCATCGGGACGCCGACCGGGAGGGCCCTGGGGTGACCCGAGCCGGGGATGAGCGCATCACCCGCATGGGCCATTTTCTGCGCCAGACCAAACTGGACGAACTGCCCCAGCTCATCAACGTGGTCAAAGGAGAGATGAGCCTGGTGGGGCCCCGGCCCGAGGATCCTCGCTACGTAGCCCACTACACACCCCAGCAGGAGGCGGTTCTCTCGGTGGCGCCGGGCATCACCAGCCTGGCCTCCATCCGCTTTCGCAACGAGGAGACCCTGCTCGTCGGCCAGCAGTGGGAACGCATCTACATCGAGAAGATCATGCCCGAGAAGATCCGCATCGATGTCATCTATTTGGACAACTGGTCCCCTTCCCTGGATCTCCGGATTCTGCTCTACACCTTCTTCGTTCTGCCCAGCACGGACGAGAAGTACCTGCTCTGAGCCGGGCGCCCTGCCCTCCGAGATTCCACGGGGATCTCGCTCCCATCCGTGAATCGTGACCTATCGTTGACCCAAGCGGCTGGCCCCTATGCCTTTCCACCTCTCCCAGATCCTGCTCCGGCGCATTCCTGGCCTCTCTCGTCTCTTCCACGGTTACGAGACCTGGATCCTGCTGGATATCCCCCTTATCCTGGGCGCCTTCCTGCTGGCCTTGCTCCTTCGCTCCATCACGGCCAATGTGGATCTGGTCACAGGCGCCCTTTTCAGCTTTGCCATCGTGCTCACTTTCCTGGTGGCCAACGTATCTTTCGGGATCTACCGCCGCTACTGGTCCTACGCCTCCGTCTCCGACGCAATGGCCCTCATTGGCGCCTCTGTCCTGGCCACGTCGGTGGTGCTGATGGGGGATCTGCTCCTCCAGCCTCGCCCTGTGCCGGTGAGCACCGTGCTCATGGGCGGGTTCTTCGCCCTCACAGGCCAGCTGGTGGCCCGCTACCGGCGGCGCATGTTCAGTGGGGCCCGCTGGGCGCTGCGCAATTCCTTGGCCCGGCTCATCTCCCAGGGGACGCCCACTTTGATCCTGGGGGCGGGGGAGTCGGGCCAATCTCTGGCCCATCACCTGCAGATGTCCGGGGCCGGGGCTGGCTACCGCCTGCTGGGCTTCCTGGACGACGACCCCGACAAGGTGGGCAAGATCATCCACGGGCTTCCGGTGCTGGGGCGGTGTGATCAGGTGCAGGAGCTGGTGGAAGCACACCAGGTGGAGCTGGTGGTCATCGCCATCCACAACGTCCCCAAGAGCCGTTTTCGCCAGCTGGTGGACCGCTGCATGGAGACCGACGCTCGCATCCGCATCCTGCCGGATCCCCTGGAGAGCATCCGGGGCCAGGTGGACGCCCCTTGGCTGCGGGAGGTGGCCGTCACCGACCTCCTGGGCCGCACTCCTCACCACATCTCCAGGGAGCCCATCCGGGCCATGCTCCAGGGGCGGACAGTCCTGGTCACCGGGGCTTGCGGCTCCATCGGCTCCGAGTTGGCCCGGCAGATCCTGGCGGCCCAGCCGGCCCGGCTGATCCTCCTGGACAACAACGAGAGCGGCATGCACGAGCTGGCGCTGGAGCTGGGGAGTCTCCTCCAGGACCGCCAGACCAGCCGGCTGGTCCCGGTGATCGGGGATGTGACCCTGCGTTCCCAGATCGAACACCTCTTTCAGCTGGAGCAACCCCACATCGTCTTCCACGCCGCGGCCTACAAACACGTCTCTTGGATGGAACGACATCCTCTGCAGGCCGTTCGGGTCAACGTGCTGGGGACCCACATTGTCCATAGCGCCTGCCTGGACCACGGCGCAGAGCGTTTCGTCCTCATCTCCACCGACAAGGCCGTGGACCCAACCTCCATCATGGGGGCCACCAAGCGCCTGTGCGAGCTCCTGGTCCTGACCTTCGACAGGCGAGCGTCGAGTGGAAACGGTGCAGCGTCCGGGAGCGGGGGCTGTCGCAGCACGGTGGTTCGTTTCGGGAACGTTCTGGGCAGCCGAGGCAGCGTCATCCCCACCTTCGAGCGCCAGATCGAGCAGGGCGGCCCGGTGACCATCACAGACCCCCGCATGCGTCGCTTCTTCATGAGCCTGGACGAGGCGGCCAGCCTGGTTCTGGTGGCTGCCACCCTGACCCGCGGAGGGGATGTCTTCATGCTGGAGATGGGCGAGGAAGTGCGCATCGTGGACCTGGCCAACCGGATGATCCGCCTGCGGGGGCTGCGCCCCCAGGTGGACGTGCCCATCGTCTGCGTGGGGAAGGGACCGGGAGAGAAGTTGTCGGAGATCCTCCTGGGCGTTCGAGAGACCAGCAGCGCTACAGAGCAGCCGGGCATCTTCCGGGTCCACACCCCTGGGGTGACGGATCCAGAGCTGGTGAGCCAGGGGCTCGAGCGATTGGAGGCCTACCTGGCCGCCTACGATGAGGAGGCGGTGGTGGATTTTCTCTGGGCCCTGCTCTCCCGGCTGAACGGCGCGCCCCTCTCGGGCGCCATCCAAGAGGAGACGAACGGACAGCGCTGACATGACGCGACCACAGCGGATCAAGCTCTTCCTCTGGCTGGTCATCTCCGCCGGAGCCATCGCCTTCATCCTGTACCTGGTCACCAGGACGCCGCAGCCCCCAGCCCAGGAGGCGGAGCTCTTTGCGCCTCCTGCGGTCACCTACCAGCCGGTGGCCACCTCTCTGGCGCCTGCCAGCACGCCCCTGCCCACCACCGAGCTGAACTCAGGAGAGCCTCCCAGCCTCCAGCCAGTGGCCTTCGACACGCCCACTCCGCCGGCTGGAGGCGCGGTCCTGGATGTCCGGCCTCATCCCAACCGGGTGGGCTGGGTGAGCCAGGCCCCGGATGGCAGTGTGAGCGCCAGCTTCCCGGACTTCAACATCTACGCTGGCACCCTGAATGGCGTCACCTACCTGGGCCTCATCGGGTTCGACCTGGCAGGCCAGGAGCAGGCCCCCATCGCCGAGGCGGCGGAACTGGTGCTCTTTGGCCTCACCGGAGAGAACCAGCGTCTGGCAGACGGGGAGTGGACCGTAGAGATGCTGGCAGATGACGCCGGCCTCTGGGAGGATCTCTCCCCTCAGCGGCTGGAGGAGAGGCCGGACACCCTGCTCCTGGCCGTGCTCACCCCGGAGGATCTGGCCCCCAAACGGGTGGTGCGGATCCCGCTGCCGCCGGAGGCCTTGACCCGCTACAACGCCGCGGTCTACCAGGGCCGCGGCCTGACCTTTCTCATCCGAGGACCCACTCAGGAGGCCAGCCTCTTCGGCTTCGACGGCGGGATCGGGGCCGGCAGCCTGGGGAATGGCCCTCGCCTCCTGGTGGTGACTGGGCCGCCCCAGCCCACCCCCGCCCCCATCGTGGTCACGGCCACGCCCACACCGGTCAATGTGCTCACCGCCGCAGCCCAGGTGGCCCTGGCCACGGCCCAGGCCCAAACCACGGGCACGGCCACCCCCACGCCCTTCAACATGGTCACGGCTACGCCTGCCGGCCAAGGCGGCGCCTCGGTGACGTACTGGATCGATCCCGCAGGCACGCCGGTGCCGGTGGTGGTGCCCACCCAGCCGCCGGAGAACCCGGCCACCCGCATCGTCCAGGTCCTGGAGGCCACGGCCATCGCCCAAACCACGGGAACGCCCACGCCCTTGCCCGAGCGTTACGTGACGGCCACCCCCACAACCACCCCGGTGATCCTGGTGGCCACCACCACGCCAGAGAACGTGGTCACCCTGGCGGCGCGCCTGGTCGCGGCCACGGCTCGGGCCCAGTCCTATGGCCCGGCCACGCCCCTGCCCCCCAACGTGCGCATCATCACGCCCACGCCCCGCTTCCTGGTGGTGACGTCCACCCCCCGGCCGGCCAATGTGGCCACGGCCCAGGTGCTGGCCGCCCAGGCCACAGTCCAGTTCATCCTGACCGGCTCGCCCACCCCCACGCCGGTCAACCAGGTGACCGCCACCCCTCTGCCCCTGCTGATCCCGGTCAGCTACTTCACGCCCACCCCCACGCCCATTCCCACATCGCCCATCCCCCAGGCGGTGCCCGGGGCCCTGCACGGAAAGATCCTCTTCCTTTCGGACCGCACCGGCGAGCCCCTGGTCTACGCCCTGGACCCGGCCACCGGCCTGGTCTACAGCGTGACTGAAACTTGGCCCTACGCCCTGCTCCAGGATCGCCTGGGCCTTTCCCCGGACGGCAAGCGCCAGGCTATCGTGGCCCCGGACGGCAACCGCAATCTCCAGATCCAGATCCACTCCCTGGAGTTCGGGGACACCCGGCAGGTGACCGCCTTCAACGCCACCAGCTACGATCCCGCCTGGTCCCCCACCGGCGAGCTCATCGCCTTCGTCAGCACGGATCCTGGGAACGACGAGATCTACACCGTCACCCCGGATGGCAGCACCCTGACCCGCCTCACGTTCAACTCCTGGGAGTGGGACAAGCACCCCTCCTGGTCGCCGGACGGCCGCCAGATCGTCTTCTGGTCCAACCGGGAGACGGGGCGGCGTCAGCTCTGGATCATGGATGCGGACGGTGGGAACCAGCGCAATCTGAGCAGCAACGAGTTCAACGACTGGGATCCCATCTGGGTGCCCTGAAAGACGGTGAAGCTAGGCGGGCTGGGCCTGGGAAGCATGGGAAGAGACGGGAAGATGGGGAGGAGAGAGGCATGGAATCGGAACCACGGAACGTCCTGGTGGTCTGCACGGCCAACCGTTGCCGTTCGCCCATGGCCGCTGGCCTGCTGCAGAATATGCTCCAAGAGGCCGGCTTGGCCGATCGGGTGAGGGTGGCGTCTGCAGGGATCTGGGCTGTGGACGGGGAGGAGGCCGCTCTCCCAGGCGTGGAGCTGTTGCTGGAACGGGGTGTGGACATCCAGAGGCACCGTAGCCGGGGGCTGGAGTATCGGGACATCCTGGCCGCGGATCTGATCCTGGTCATGGAGGAGGCCCACCGGCGCAGCATCTATCACTGGGCGCCGGCCAGCCTGTCCAAAGTCCTGCTCCTGAGCGAGTTGGTGGGGGAGCACCGGGACATCTCCGATCCTTTCGGCCAGGATCGAGCCCGGTACGCGTCGGTTCTCGCGGTGATGGAGGGCTACCTGGTGCAGGGATGGGCGAAGCTGCTCCGGCAGTTGGGCCTCCTCAGCGCGTCGGATCCTCTGGCCCAGCGGCAACCTTTCCAGCGAGGGGATCCGTGAGCCGTTCACGGGACGAAGCGCCCGGCATCCTGACATCGTCCTGTGAGGACAGGAAGGCGGGAGCGGATCTCCTGGCCTGGATCGAACCTGGAGTCGTGGCCCTGCTGGCCCTGCCTCTCCTGTGGCCGGGACGGTTCCTGCCCCTGGCCTGGCATCCGGCTCTGGTGGGAGGGCTGTTGGCGCTGCAGATCCTGCGACAGCTCTGGCGCCTCCTGGTAGCGAGGGCGCAGGTGGGGCCCCATCCTCTGCTGGGCTGGGCGCTTCTGTTCCTGCTGGCCTGGCTGCCGATCAATGTGGCCGTCTCCCTGGATCCGGTCCGATCCTGGATCGCTGCGGGCTATCTGCTGCTGGGCCTCTCTCTTTACCTGGCCCTGCTCCGTTGGCCCCTGCTCCGGGAATCGGCCAGCTCCGCCATCTTCCTCCCTCTCCTGCCGGGCCTGGCGCTGAGTGCAATCGTCTTCCTCCAGGTGCGTCCTCAGACCGTCAAGGTGGTTTTTCTGCAGCCGCTGATCTCTTTCCTGGCTCAACTGCCGACCGGCCCGGGCTGGCTGGAGTTCGTCAACCCCAATGTCCTGGCTGGCGGCCTGATCCTCCTCCTTCCCTACGCCCTGGCCACGCTGCTTGTCTCTGGCCAGTCCATGGGATTGGGCAGGTTTTCTCTGGCATCCGGAGCTGCCCTGGTCATGCTGGCGGCCCTGCTGTTGACCCAGAGCCGGGGCGCCTACATGGGCCTGGCCGCGGGGGTGCTGGTCATGGCCCTGCTGCGCTGGCCTCGGACCATCTACCTGGCACCCGGGCTGCTCTGGCTCCTGGGGCTCGGCATCTATCTTGATGGCGCCTATGGCCTGGTGGAACGTCTGGCCCAGGCAACCTCTTTGGCCAGCTGGAAGGAGCGGCAAGCCATCTGGCTGAGGGCCCTTTCCGCCCTGGAGGATTTCCGCTACACAGGTATCGGCATCGGCGCTTTCCCGGAGGTGATGGCTCGGCTCTACCCCTTCCCCGCTTCTCAGGATGCACCCTTTCCCCATGCCCACAACCTGTTTCTGCAGATCGGGCTCGATCTGGGTCTGCCCGGCTTGCTGGCCTACCTGGTCCTGCTCGTGGGTGTGGGGACGATCCTCTTGCGTCGGTGGCGCGTGGCTACGGACTCCATCCAACGGGCGCTCGTCCTGGGCACGGTGGGGGGGGTGACCGCCATGCTGGTTCACGGCCTCTTCGACGCCACCGTCTGGGGAACGAAACTGGCCTTCCTGCCCTGGCTGCTCTTCGCTCTGGGGGACAAAATTCAATGCATGAAGCTAAATCGTAACGGATTTGTGACAGGGGTGTGAAGAAGGAATTGTGTTTTGCTAATATTAGCCCCTGGTTTGGTAAGTCGTTATTGATACGAAGATATCGAGAAGGAGAGACTATCAAATGCTTGGATCTTGCAGAGAGAAAGCGGTTTTCAGTGCGGGCATTCCCTTAGCGATCCGGGATTAGCCGGAGCCACATCCCAACTTCGACCGGCCTCTGTACATGCTCCTGGGCGCGGGCTTTCGGGCCGGCTTCGTCGTGGACGGCCTGGAGGAGCGAGCCTTCCCCCGGGACACGAAACAGCGGAATCAAGTGCAGTATGGATCCGAAAAAACCGATTTGACACGGCTTTGTCCGCCGTGTTAGAGTCGCGCGCAGGCAACTCCCCCGTTGGACCACACTCACTTCTGGCCGTTCTGTCCCGTCCGCGGACCGCCATGACGCCCATGCCGCTGAACTCCGTCCAGGGAAACCGAGAGACGCCGGGCCCCCACCTGCCCCCGGGCCCGCGCCCGGACGCGGAGGCCCTCCTCCGCCAGCGCTTCTCGGACAGCATCATCGACCACGTGAACGTCTGGCTCAACGTCCACGACAACGACCTGCGCATCATCTACTGGAACAAGGTGGCCGAGGAGATCAGCGGCTACTCTCGGGAGGAGGTGCTGGGTCACAGCAAGATCTGGGAGTGGCTCTACCCGGACGAGGAGTACCGGAGCACGGCCCAGGACCAGGCCTACGGCATCGTCCGCCAGAACAAGAACCTGACCCATTTCGAGCGAGAGATCCGCTGCAAGAACGGCGAACGCCGCACCATCCTCTGGAATTCCCGCAGCCTTCGGGACGAGCAGGGGGCCATCTACGGCGCCATCACCTTCGGCTACGACATCACCGAGCGCAAGCGGGCCGAGGAGGCGCTGAAGAAGGCCCACGACGAGCTGGCCGTCCTCTACGACGTGGCCTCGGTGGCCAGTGAGTCCATCGACCTGGACACCATCCTGAACAGCTCCCTGGACCGGGTCCTGCCCACCATGCAGAGCTCCAAGGGAGCCATTCACCTCTGGGACGAACGCACCCAGACGCTCCACCTGGCCGCCCACCGAGGCCTGCCCCCTTCCGCGGTGGCCCAGCTCAACTTCGTTCCCCCGGGCCACCGCCTCATCGGCCAAGTCTTCCAACAGGGCGCCCCCCTGGCCGTCTCCAACCTGGGGGACGTGCTCCAGATCCAGGCGCCTTTGACCCAGGTGCTCCACACCTACCTGGGCGCGCCCCTGCGGGCCAAGGGCAAAGTGCTGGGGGTGATCAGCATCCTGGGCAAGGCTGGCCGTCAGTTCCGTCCCGAGCAGATCTCCCTCCTGACCTCCATCGCCCACCAGATCGGCGTGGCCGTGGAGAACGCCCGGCTCTACCAGGAGGCCGGCCAGTTGGCGGTGATGGAGGAGCGTCGCCGCCTGGCCCGGGACCTGCACGACTCGGTCACCCAGTCCCTCTTCAGCCTGACCCTCTTCGCGGAGGCGGGACAGCGGCTGCTGCGCAGTGGCCAGACGGAGATGGCCGAGGAGCACCTGGCCTGGCTGAGCCAGACGGCCCGGGACGCGCTCAAGGAGATGCGCCTGCTGGTCTACGAGCTGCGGCCGGTGGCCCTCCAGGAGAGCGGCGGCCTGGTCATGGCCATCCAGCAGCGGCTGGACGCGGTGGAGCGGCGGGCCGGGATCAAGGCCCAGCTCATCGTGGATCGGCCCATCACCCTGCCACCCCACGTGGAGGAGGGCCTCTACCGCGTCATCCAGGAGGCCCTGAACAACGCCCTGAAGCACGCTTTCGCCGACGCGGTGAGCGTGCGCTTTCGGCTGGAGGAGCAGGCCAGCACCGGCCGGAGCAGGGGCTGCATCACGGTGGAGATCGAGGACAACGGCCAAGGATTCGACTGCTCCGGGGCCAGGGACCGGGGTGGAATGGGGCTGATCGGCATGCACGAGCGGGCCGCCAAGATGGGCGGCGAGCTTACCATCACCTCCCGGCCCGGCCAGGGCACGCGCGTGGTGATCGTGGTCCCTTTCAAGTAGTGGAGCCGGCCGAGCGGAGCCGGCAGGAGGAACGAACATGGCGCCCGCACAGGAACCCATCCGCATCCTGGTGGTGGACGACCACACGGTGGTGCGCAAGGGGCTCCAGGCCCTGATCGCCACGGAGCCCGGCATGGTGATGGTGGGAGAGGCGGCCAGCGGCCAGGAGGCGGTGGCCCTGACCCGACGGTTGCAGCCCGACGTGGTGCTGATGGACCTGGTCATGCCGGTTATGGACGGCATCCAGGCCATCGGAGCCATCACCCGAGCCCATCCCCGGGTGCGCATACTGGCCCTGACCAGCTTCGCGGAGGAGGACAAGGTCTTCCCCGCCATCAAAGCCGGGGCCCTGGGCTACCTCCTCAAAGACGCTTCACCCGAGCAGCTTCTCCAGGCCATCCGGGACGTCTACCGGGGCGTCCCCACCCTGGATTCGTCCCTGGCCTTCAAGCTGATCCAGGAGATCCAGCGCCCCACAGAGCTCCCCATGAGCCCGGAGCCTCTCTCCGAACGGGAGGTGGAGGTCCTGCGGCTGGTGGCCCAGGGCCTGAGCAACCAGGAGATCGCCCACCGTCTCTGCATCAGCGAGCGGACCGTCCGCAACCACGTGGGAAACATCCTCAACAAGCTGCACCTGGCCAACCGCACCCAGGCCGCGCTCTACGCCCTGCGCCAGGGCATCGCCTCTCTGGACACCCCCTGAGCCCTCGCCTGACGCTTTCCCGATCCCCAGTGGTACTTTTGTCCTGTCCGACCCGCCCGCCTGGCGGGTCTTTTGACCTGGGCGCGGATGGGTCTTTGGATCGATGCCAGGGCCCGGAAGTTGGGCTATAGTGGGAGCATCCCCGAAGCTCGACCGTCGATCCGCTCCCCTGGGATCGGCCCTCGTTTGAGGCTTCTTGCCATTCGGCTCCTCTCCCGCCAATGTACATCGGTGCGCGTCGACCTGTGCTGGCTCGACAACGTTGAAAGCGCCTTTGCCGGCATGCACTTCAGGGAGACGAACGCTCCCTTCTGGCCCTGATATTTCTGCGTTGCCGTAGAGACCTTGGCGTAGGGACCTTGGCCAGGATGGCCTGTCCTCTGGGCGTTGCCCCCCAACGCTGCCACCCCGACGCCGCGGCTGTCGTCGACCCCCCAGCCCTGGTTTCCCGTTTCCCCCGCTGCTGTGCTCCATCTTCCTTGAGCCGCGTGGGCGCCACCCCGAGCCTCTATCCATTCGATCCAAGTGCCCTGTTTCGAGCTCTGTTTCGCGAACCTAGCCGAGAGGAGGCCTTCCATGCGAAAGTTGTTTCCGGTCCTGCTGATTCTGGCCCTGGCCCTTGTCCTGGGGGCCTGCGCTCAGCAGCCCAGTCCTGCCCAGCCCGCCCAAGAGCCAGCCGCTGGCGTCCCAGCCGAACAGCCGGCGGAGCAGGTCGCAGCCCCTGCCGGCGTCCGGGTGCTGCGGGCGTCCTTTGCCTGGCCCACCAACATCGACCCGGCCATGGGCTCGGACTTCTCCAGCGCCACCGCCCTGGCCAACCTGTACGACACCCTGGTCTTCCCCAACCCGGACGGCAGCGTGAAGCCCTGGCTGGCCGAGAGCTGGGAAAGCTCCGACGATGGCCTGACCTGGACCTTCCACCTGCGTTCGGGAGTGAAGTTCCACGATGGCAGCGACCTGACCGCCAGCGACGTGGTCTACAGCATGGAGCGGCTGCGCACCGTGGGCGAGGGCTTCGCCTACCTCTTCACCGACGTGGTGGAGAGCGTCTCCGCGCCGGACGATAGCACGGTGGTTTTCAACCTGAGCCAGCCCAGCGGCCTCTTCCTGCCCAGCCTCATCCGCCTCTACGTGCTCAACGAGGACCTGGTGCGGGCCAACACCAAGGCCGAGGGCTCCTACGGGGAGAACGGCGACTACGGCCAGGAGTTCCTGCAGACCAACGACGCTGGCTCCGGCCCCTACCAGGTGGCGGAGTTCCCCCTGGAGGAGTATCTGCTCATGGAACGGTTCGAGGACTGGTGGGGCGAGTTCGCTCCCAATGCGCCGGACCAGTTCCGCATGATTGCGGCCACGGAGCCGGCCACCATCCGCACCCTCATGTCCAACCAGGAGCTGGACATCTCCGACCAGTGGCAGCCCATCGAGTCCTTGGAGGCCCTGCAGCAGATCGACGGGGTGAAGGTGGCCGCCTTCTCCAACTTGACCGGCTTCTACTTCATGCTCAACAACCAGTTGGCGCCCCTGGATGACCTCCACTGCCGCCGGGCCGTCTCCTACGGCTTCGACTACGACACCGCGGTGAGCCTGGAGTGGCCGGGCACCACGGCCATGGTCGGTCCCGTGCCCAAGGCCCTGGGCGGCCACAACCCGGACGTCATGACCTACCCCTACGATCCGGACAAGGCCCGGGAGGAGCTGGCCCAGTGCCAGTACGCGGACAGCATCCAGGACTACCCCATCCAGTTCGTCTGGATCTCCGAGGTGCCGGACGAGGAGAAGTTCGCCCTGCTCTTCCAGGCCAACATGGCCGACATCGGCATCCCGGTGGAGATCGTCTCCATGCCCTGGCTCTCCGTGGTGGAGAACACCTCCAAGCTGGAGACCAGCCCCCACCTGGTGAGCATTTACGTCTCGTCGGACCTGCCCGAAGCCGGCCCCCTGCTGAAGCAGCGCTACCACTCCAGCACCGCGGCCACCTGGTCCCAGAACGAGTGGCTGATGGATCCGGAGCTGGACGCGGCCATCGACGACTCCCTGGCCACGGTGGACCAGGCGGAGCGCTTCGCCAAGTACCGGGCCATCCAGGCGGATCTGGCGGAGCGGGCCCCGTCGGTCTTTGTCTACGACCAGGTGGAGAAGCACGCCTACCAGAGCTATCTGGACTGGCCGGCCGCCCAGGGAACGGTTATCCCGGTCATGGGGTACAACCTCTGGGCCCCGGCCATCGGTGTGAACAGGTAGCAAGTTCCCTTCATCGCTCGGTGGGGGGCCGGGGAGGATCGTCCCGGCTCCCCACCGGAATTCCGCTCCGAGGCCCCGATGCAGACAGCCATCTTTATCGCTCGGCGAGCCGCCCACTCGGTGGTGGTGCTCCTGGGACTCTCCGTGGTCATCTTCGTCATTTCCCGCATCCTGCCCGGGGATCCGGCCCGCATCGCTGCGGGGGCCCGGGCCCCGGACTGGGTGGTGGAGAACCTGCGGGAGCAGATGCACCTGAACGATCCCCTGCCGGTGCAGTACGTCTTCTGGCTGGGGGATGCGGTGCAGGGCAACTTCGGCCTCTCCTTGGTGACCCGGCGCAACGTGGCCCAGGACATCCGGGAGTTCTTCCCCGCCACCTTCGAGCTGGCCCTCTACGCCGGGGTGATCATGGCGGTGCTGGGCATCGGCCTGGGCGCCATCGCCGCCCGCCACAAGGACAGCTGGATCGACAACCTGATGCGGGTGATCTCCTACCTAGGGGTAGTGACTCCCTCCTTCGTCTGGGCCATCATCTTCCTGCTGATCTTCGGCTTCACCCTGGGCTGGCTGCCCACCCTGGGCCGGCTGAGCGAAGGAGTGCCCACACCACCCCGCATCACCGGGCTCTACACCGTGGATGCGCTCCTCACCGGCCGGGTGGACGTCTTCTGGGACGCGTTGAAGCACATCGTCTCCCCGGCTTTGGCCCTGGCCATGGGCTCCATGGCCCAGCAGGCCCGCATCACCCGGGCGGCCATGGCCGACAACCTGGCCAAGGACTACATCGCGGCCATGCGGGCCCTGGGGGTGCCGGAGCGGCTGGTCATGAACAAGTTCCTGCTCAAGCCTTCCCTGATCCCCACCGTCTCCATCCTGGGCCTGGACTTCGCCGCCACCATGAGCAACGCTTTTCTGGTGGAGCTGATCTTCAACTGGCCGGGGATCTCCCGCTACGGCATCAACGCCATGCTGCGCAAGGACCTGAACGCCATCGCCGCGGTGATCCTGGTGCTGGGGGTGGTCTTCATTGTGGCCAACATCCTGGTGGACATGGCCGTGGCGGCCCTGGATCCCCGCATCCGCCTCAGCGCGGCCCGAGGAGAGTAGCCATGACCCAACGAACCTCGGCCATGCCTTCCCTGGACCGGGAAGCCTGGCGGGAGATGGAGCGCAACAGCCGCCGGGAGAATTGGGGCCGGGCCTGGTACAAGTTCTCCCACAACCCCCTCTCGGTGATCGGTCTGGCCATGGTGCTCCTCATCGTGCTGTTGGCCGTCTTCGCCCCGTTCGTCACCCCCTACCCGGAGCACGCGGGGCCCTTCACCGACTTCGCCAACGCCAAGCAGCCGCCCAGCCTGGCCCATCTCTTCGGCACGGACGTGGTGGGGCGGGATGTCTTCACCCGCACCGTCTTCGGCTTCCGTTTCTCCTTGACCATGGGCGCGGTGGTGTTGAGCCTAGTGGTGCCGCCTGGAGTGCTCCTGGGCCTCCTGGCCGGCTACTACCACGGCACCTGGCTGGACACGCTCATCATGCGGGTTACGGACATCTTCCTGGCCGTGCCGCCCCTGATCCTTGCCCTGGCCATCGCCTCGGTGCTCAAGCCCAATCTCTTCAACTCCATGCTAGCCGTCTCCCTCATGTGGTGGCCCTGGTACACCCGGCTGGTCTACGGCCTGACCACCCAGATGCGCAACGAGTACTTCACCACCTCCGCGGAGATCATGGGGGCCAGCCGCTGGCACATTCTCTTCCGGGAGATCCTGCCCAACTGCGTGTCCCCCATCTTCACCAAGATGAGCCTGGACATGGGCTGGGTGATCCTCATCGGCGCCTCCCTGAGCTTCGTGGGCCTGGGCGTGCAGCCCCCCAAACCGGGGCTGGGCACCATGGTGGCCAACGGCTCCCGCTACCTGCCGG
>Ga0256841_1002707_pt1 | contig 13881 bp, 12 predicted proteins | sample 356308metaG_FD_185971 | JGI IMG/M metagenome (GOLD analysis project Ga0256841, IMG submission 185971) | Hydrothermal vent microbial communities from Mid Atlantic Ridge, Atlantic Ocean - 356-308 | ecosystem: Environmental > Aquatic > Marine > Hydrothermal vents | place: Atlantic Ocean: Mid...
GGACCACGATGGGGCGGGCGCGCAGCGGATCGGTGCCGGGGAGGCGCAGCATCCCGGCCAAATCGTCCGCCAGACGTTCCAGGCGGTTGCTGTGGTAGATCGCGATCATTCCCGCACCCTGTCCCTCACCTCGACCTGCTATACGATGGCATCGGAGGCACCCCCATGGGAAGCCCGCGATGGCCTCCGCGAGGATCGAGGCCCGAAAGAAGGGACCGAGACCGCGCCGGGCCCTTTTCGGGCACGCCGTCCAGGCTGAATTCCCGCGCCCGCTCCTGTAGTATTCCGCCTTTTTCGGGGGGATGGGTGAGTGAAGCCATTGGTCGGAGTCATCATGGGCTCCCAGTCCGACTGGGATACCCTGAGCCATTGCGTGGAGACCCTGGAGGCCCTGGGAGTGCCCCATGAGGTCCGGGTGGTCTCCGCCCACCGGACGCCGGATCTGCTGTTCGAGTATGCCGGTTCCGCCGTCGAGCGCGGGCTGGAGGTCATTGTCGCCGGCGCCGGCGGGGCCGCCCATCTGCCCGGCATGACGGCGGCGAAGACCCGTCTCCCGGTGTTGGGGGTGCCGGTGCAGTCCAAGGCCCTCAATGGCATGGACTCCCTGCTCTCCATCGCCCAGATGCCCGCCGGCGTCCCGGTGGGCACCCTGGCCATCGGCCGTGCCGGGGCGGTGAACGCCGCCCTGCTCGCGGCGGCCATGCTGGCCACCCACCACCCCGGGATCCGCGAGGCCCTGGAGGCCTATCGCGCCCGTCAGACCGGGCAGGTCCTGTCCCACCCGGATCCGCGGCCGGGCTCATGATCTGCGGGGTCCTCGGTGGCGGCCAACTGGCGCGAATGCTCGCCCTCGCCGGTCACCCCCTGGGGATCGGCCTGGTGGTACTGGATCCCTCGCCGGAGGCCTGCGCGGGCCCGGTGGCGACCCTGGTCACCAGCCCCTACGACGACCCCGCGGCCCTGGACGACCTGGCCGCCATGGCCGATTGCATCACCTTCGAATTCGAGAACGTCCCGCCCCTGGCCCTGGAGCACCTCAAGGGGCGCCTGCCGGTGTATCCCTCGCCCGAGGCCCTGGCCGTGGCCCGTGACCGGCTGCGTGAGAAGCGCCTGTTCGAACGCCTGGGCATCCCCACCGCGGCCTATGCGCCGGTCACCCGCCCGGAAGAGCTTGACGCCGCCCTGGAACGCATCGGCCGGCCGGCCCTCCTCAAGACCCGTACCCTGGGCTACGACGGCAAGGGGCAATGGCCCATCCGCGATGCCGGGGAACGGGCGGCCGCCCGCGCCGCCCTCGACGGGCGCCACTGCCTGCTGGAGGCCTGGGTGCCCTTCGAACGCGAGGTCTCCCTGATCGCGGTGCGCGCGCGCGACGGTGCCTGTGCCTTCTATCCCCTGAGCGAGAACCTGCATCGGCAGGGGATCCTGCGCCTCGCCCGGAGCCGCCCCGGCGACCCCCTGAGCGCGGCGGCGCGGGCGGCCGGGAGGCGCATCCTGGAGCACCTGGACTACGTGGGGGTGCTGGCGGTGGAGTTCTTCGTCACCGCCGACGGGCTGGTGGCCAACGAGCTGGCCCCCCGGGTGCACAACTCGGGGCACTGGACCCTCGAAGGGGCGGAGACCAGTCAGTTCGAGAACCACCTGCGCGCGGTGGCCGGCCTGCCCCTGGGGAGCACCGCGCCGGTCGGCCACGCGGCCATGGTCAACTTCATCGGCGGGCTGCCCGATCCGGCCCGGGTGCTGGCCCTGCCGGGCGCCCACCTGCACACCTATATGAAGGCCCCGAGACCCGGCCGCAAGCTCGGCCATGCCACCCTCCACGGCGAGGCGGACGAGGTGGAGCGCCTGCTGCCACAGTTGCTGGCCCTGGGCGAGGGGTCTTTCTGAGGGTCGCCGCCCCTGTGCCTGTCCGACGGGATACCGGTCATGAAAACTTCATCGAAACGGTAAGTTAGGCTAAACTGTTTAGAAACTACCTGCAACTCTGGGGCCCCGACGATGGGCAGCAAGAAAGGCAAGGACGGGACCCTGTCCGGCAAGGCGCGACGCGAACGCCTGGAGTTCCTGGCGAGGCTGGCCCAGCAACTGGACCAGCGCACCGACCGCATGGGCCTGCGTCTGGCGGAATTGGACGAATCCCAGGCGGAACTCAGCGGCCTCGTGGCCCGCCTCCGGGAGCGCCTGGAACACCTCTCGGAACAGCAGTCCGGGGCCGCCGAGGTCCTTGCCGAGGCCATGGCGCATGCCCGGGAAGCCCGCGAGCGGGCCGCACATCCTCCGGGCTTGGAAGACCTCCGTCGTGATCTGAACGCCCTGCACAGCGAGAGCGAGGGCGTGGCCGGGGTGCTTCAGGGCCTCACCGCCGGGATCGAAGGCCTGCAACGGGTCCTGGACGAGGGGCGGGTCCGGACTCAGGGGCTGGTGTCGCGCCTGGAGACCCTGGAACAGGCCCAACGGGGCCTGTTGGAGCGGGAGCGGGACCGTCAGACGGCGATGGATGACCTGCGTCGGGAACTGGACACCCGCGGCGGGGGCCTGGCCGAAGGGGAGGTGAAGGCCCTCGAATCCCGGGTCGAGGCCCTGGAAAGGACAGTCTCCGAGGATGGCCGGGGCCGTGTCGGGGCCCTGGAGACCTCATTGGCCTCCCTGGACCGGCTCGTGAGAGAGCAAGGCGCGGCACAGGATCGTGTCGAGGCCCTGGTGGACGATTGCAACACGGGCATGACGGCCCTGCGTACCCGCCTCGACGCGCTCGACCGGAGTGTGCGGGATCAGGTGGAGGCTTGGCGCCGTCAGGCCTCTCAGTGGGAGGAGAGTCAACAGACTCAGGCCACCGGCCTGGAGATCCTTCAAGGGCGGGTGGATCGACTCGATGCCCTGGTGCGGGAGACCGGCCAGTCGTTGCGCGAGGCCCTGGATGGCCTCGGCCCCCTGTCCCAGGAGGTCGATGGCCTGAGAAACGGACGGAATGGCCTGGAAGAGGCCCAGCGGTCACTGCTCACCCGTCTGGACGATCTGGAGCATCTCGGGAAGGACCTGAAGCGGCGCCTCGAAGAGCAGGAAGGATACATTGCCGAGATTCTTCCGGGCGAACTGGGTTCTTTGCAGAGAGACCTCTCCCTGGCACGAACCGGAAACGAGTATCAGGATGAACGGCTGGATAGGCTGGAGGCCCAAGGGCGCGGATTGCAAGCCAGGATCGATCATCTTGTCGATACCAATCAGGCGGCCGTAAACGCCCTGAACGCCCGGCTGGACGAGACAGGACGGCACGATGGGGTTCGTGACCAGGGCATGCGCCGCCTGGCCCGCGCCATTGCGGATCAGGCCGAAAGGACCACCGGACTACAGATGGAGCTGAAGGAAAACGAGACCCGTTACCAGGACCTGGAGCGCCGGCTCGACGAATCCAGCGCCTTCCTCGAGGAGACTCGGCAACGACTGGAGGGCCAGGGGGGGCGCCTGGAGCGCCTGAATGGTGGCCAGCGCATCCTTGCGGTCACGGCCGCCGGCGCGCTGCTGGCGTTGTTGGGCGTGACCCTGGGCACATACCGGTTCGAGGACCAACAGCGGGAACTGGATCGCCGCTCGGTGGCCAGGGAACTCGACCGCATGGAGGACCGGCTGAGCACGGTGAGTGGCGATGGGATCTCGCCGGCGCCTCAGGTGAAGGTCCTGGAACGGCGCGTGGATGCGCTCAACGAAAAGGCGGGGACCAATGATCCCGCCGTGGCTGCGGCAAAGCGCCGCATGGCCGAGTTGGAGACACGCCAGAAACGCACCGAGGCGGCCTTGGAACGGCTGCGCGCCGCGCTGGCACACCTGCGGAAACAGAGACGCAGGGCGGCCTCCACGAACGTGGCCCCGGATGAGGGAACAGCCCGCTCCACATCGGAGGCCCGGCCCCCTGCGGCTCAAGGGGCCGGGCATGGCCACCGGGATGCCCCATCCACAGCCTCTGCATCTGCCGAGGACACATGGCGCAGGGCCCAGGCGCGCGGTGAATTCACCATCCAACTCATGGGTGTGCGCCACCTGGACGGCCTGCGCTCCCTGGTGGAACGCGCGGGCATCGCCGCCCAGGTCGCCTGGTACCGCACGCGCCTGCGAGGCAGGCCCTGGTATGTGGCCCTCCTGGGCCACTATCCCGATGCCCAAGCGGCGCGCACCGCCCTGGGGCGTCTGCCCGAGCGGTTGCGCAGCGGCCGTCCCTGGGTCCGCCGGCTGCCGGCACAGGTCTCGCTGCATGCCTGGGAGGATGCGAGACCCCCGAAAGAGTGACCATCGAGGCATCCGGTTCGTCGCTTCCCATCGGCACCCGCTTCAGCTCGGATGCCCCCCCCAACCCAACTTGGCGCGCAGGATCTGATAGTAATCGTGGCCCCGGGGATGAAGCAGCCGCAGTTCGTGGGGCGAGCGTTGGATCAGGATCGCCTCGCCGGGACGGATGGAACGGTTGGTCTGGCCATCGCAGCTCAGACGCATGTGCTCCAGATCGCCGCCGCACAGGCGGATCTCGATCCGGCTCTCGCTACCGATCACCAGCGGACGATTGCTCAGGGTGTGTGGACAGATGGGTACGAGGACCAGGGCATCGAGCCCCGGATGCACGATGGGACCGCCGCCGGACAGGGCATAGGCGGTGGAACCCGTGGGCGTGGAGACGATCAGACCGTCCGAACGCTGGGCGTTGACGAAACGGCCATCGATATGGGTCTCGAACTCCAGCATCCGCACACTGTTCCATTTGTGCAGGACCACGTCATTGAGGGCAGGGACACCTTCGCCCAGTGCCACTTCGGTACCGATTCGGGCCTCCAGCAGAAAACGCCGCTCCTCTTCGAAATCTCCCGCGAGGATCGCATCCACGGCCTGTTCCAGGCGCTCCGGAGAGATGTCCACCAGAAAACCGAGGCGACCGAGATTGACCCCCAGCAGAGCGGCATTGCCCCGGGCGAGAGAGCGGGCCGCTCCCAGCAGGGTGCCGTCGCCCCCTACCACGATCACCAGATCCGCCTCCCCGCCCAGACTGGCGAGGGTGCAGGTGCGGCAGACATCGCTGTGAAGCAAGCCGCTGATATCCACCTCGGCCAGGACCTCCACCCCGCGGGTGGCGAGGTGATGGGCGAGCCGGGCCACGGTCTGCTCGACCCCGGGGTCGTCGGGTTTGGCGACGATACCGATGCGCTGGAAGTGGGGATTCATGGATTGCCTGCGACTGGAACAGACGACAGTATACCCATCGCCTGCGAGTATTTCGTTCTTCGGTATCGGACAGGGAAGAGACGAGCCATGGCGTGGATATCGGGAGGCTGAAAGGGGCCGCCCACGACTCGCCAGGCGTTACCCCAACCCGAGGCAAGGCACCTTGACACCACCGCCGGTGACGGCATAATCGGTAGGCTTGGCACTCTTCACGATTGAGTGCTAATCCATCGTTTTCTTGCGAGGTGCATGAGACTTGGCTGGCTCCAAAGCGGTGCAGGAATCGGAACTCTCCGAGCGGGCACTGCATTTCCTCAAGGCGTTGATCGAACGCTTCATCCGTGAAGGCCAACCGGTAGGGTCACGCACCCTGGCACGCGATGCCGGTCTGGATCTCAGCCCGGCAACGGTGCGTAACGTGATGGCGGATCTGGAGGAATTGGGTCTGGTGGCCTCACCCCACACCTCGGCCGGGCGGGTGCCCACGGTGAGCGGTTACCGCCTGTTCCTGGATTGTCTGCTCACCGTGAGCGAACTGGAGGAGGACCTGGTAGAGTCCATCAAGTCCAGCCTGGAGAGCACCGGCGGCCGGACGGAGTTGGTCTCCGCGGCGTCCCGCCTCCTCTCGGAACTCACCCACATGGCCGGGGTGGTGAGTATGCCCCGGCATGAACGCCATCTTTTCCGGCAGATCGAGTTTCTGCCGCTCTCCGCGGGCCGGGTCATCGCCATCCTGATCACCCGCGAAGGCGACGTCCACAACCGCATCATCCATCCCCGGCGAGAGTACAGCAAGACTGAACTGGAGCAGGCCGCCAACTATCTGAACACCCACTTCCAGGGCCAGGACCTGGCCAGCGTGCGTCGGCGCCTGGTGGTGGAGATGCAAGAGGCGCGCGAGCATATGGACCGCATCATGGCCCAGGCCCTGGAGATGGCGGATCAGGTGGTGGAGGCCTCGGAGGCGCGGGAGGATTGCCTGATCGCAGGCCAGACCAACCTCATGGGCTTCGATGAACTGGCGCAGATGGATCGTCTGAGACAGCTGTTCGAGGCCTTCACCGAGAAACAGGAGATCCTCCACCTGCTCGACCGCTGCATGGAGGCCGACGGAGTACAGATCTTCCTCGGTGGCGAATCGGGCTACCGAGTGCTGGATGGCTGCAGCCTGGTCACCGCCCCCTACAAGGTGGAGGAGGGTGTGGTAGGGGTGTTGGGGGTCATCGGTCCCACCCGGATGGCCTACGACCGGGTGATCCCCATCGTCGACGTCACCGCACGCCTGCTCGGTGCGGCCTTGAAAGCGCGCTGACCATCCACATCTTGTGGGCAATCGCCCCATCACCGGGCCCCATCCGCAGTATCATCCGAGAGGTAGATCCATGAGCGAGGCAGAGAAACCGTCCGAGAACGCCCCCCAGACCCCACCAGCCGAGGAAGCGACCGACGAGGTCCGTGAGGACGATCCCGAGCACCTCTCACGCCTTTTGGAGGATGCCCGGACCAAGGCCGACGAGCACTGGAATCAGGTGCTACGGGCACGTGCTGAGCTGGAAAACGTGCAACGGCGTCACGCCAAGGAATTGGAGAAGTCCCATAAGTTCGCCCTGGAGGGCTTCGTCAAGGAATTGCTGCAGGTCTGGGACAGCCTGGAACTCGGCCTGAACGCCGCCCAGGGCGACAGCCCCGAGGTGCGCAAATTGCGTGAAGGCATGGAACTGACCCTCAAGCTCTTCAGCGACGTAATGGCCAAGTTTGGCGTGGAGCAGATCGCCCCCCAACCCGGCGATCCCTTCGACCATGAATTCCAGCAGGCCATGACCCTGCAACCGCGCGACGACATGGAACCTGACCACGTGGTGCAACTCATCCAGAAGGGATACACCTTGAACGGACGCCTGTTGCGGCCCGCCTTGGTGATCGTCTCCCAGGCCCCCACCTGAGCGGCGACGATAGATGGAGGGCGGGGAAGGGGTGTCCCTTCACGGTCGCCCTTGAAAAGAGCGCGGGAATCCCCAACTCGCGGGACAGAAACGAAGATTCAATCCAGACGATAAATCTATAGACGGAGATCCAGCAATGGGCAAGATCATCGGTATCGACCTCGGCACCACCAACTCCTGTGTCGGCGTGATGGAGGGCGACAAGGTCAAGGTCATCGAAAACGCCGAAGGCGACCGCACCACCCCTTCCATCATCGCCTACACCAAGGACGGTGAGGTTCTGGTGGGTCAGCCGGCCAAGCGCCAGGCGGTCACCAATCCCCACAACACCCTGTTTGCCATCAAGCGTCTCATCGGCCGTAAGTTCGACGACGAGGTCGTCCAGCGCGACATCGACATGGTGCCCTACAAGATCGTGCGCGCCGACAACGGTGATGCCTGGGTGGAGGTCAACGGCAAGAAGATGGCACCCCAGGAGATCTCCGCCAAGGTCCTGCAGAAGATGAAGAAGACCGCCGAGGACTATCTCGGCGAAGAGGTCAAGGAGGCGGTGATCACCGTACCGGCCTATTTCAACGACTCCCAACGCCAGGCCACCAAGGACGCCGGACGTATCGCCGGCCTCGAGGTGAAGCGCATCATCAACGAGCCCACCGCCGCGGCCCTGGCCTACGGCATGGACAAGCAACGCGGCGACCAGAAGCTCGCGGTCTACGACCTCGGTGGCGGCACGTTCGATATCTCCATCATCGAGATCGCCGAGATCGACGGGGAACACCAGTTCGAGGTGCTCTCCACCAACGGCGACACCTTCCTCGGTGGCGAAGACTTCGACAAGCGTGTCATCGACTACCTGGTGGACGAGTTCAAGAAGGAGCAGGGCTTCGACCTGCGCAACGACCCCCTGGCCCTGCAACGCCTCAAGGAGGCCGCCGAGAAGGCCAAGATCGAACTCTCTTCGAGCCAGCAGACCGACATCAATCTGCCCTATATCACCGCCGACCAGACCGGTCCCAAGCACCTCAACATCCGCCTCACCCGGGCCAAGCTGGAATCCCTGGTGGAGGACCTGGTGGACCGCACCATCGGCCCCTGCGAGGTGGCCCTGAAGGACGCCGGCCTGTCCGCCTCGGAGATCAACGAGGTGATCCTGGTGGGCGGTCAGACCCGTATGCCCAAGGTCCAGGAAAAGGTCAAGTCCTTCTTCGGCAAGGAGCCGCGCAAGGACGTGAACCCCGACGAGGCAGTGGCCATCGGCGCCGCGATCCAGGGTGGGGTGCTCTCCGGGCACGTCAAGGATGTGCTTCTGCTGGATGTCACGCCCCTGTCCCTGGGCATCGAGACCCTGGGTGGGGTGATGACCAAGCTGATCGAGAAGAACACCACTATCCCCACCTCGGCCAGCCAGGTCTTCTCCACCGCCGACGACAATCAGACAGCGGTGACCGTACACGTGCTCCAGGGTGAGCGCGAACGCGCCGCCGACAACAAGTCGTTGGGACGTTTCGACCTCACCGACATCCCACCGGCCCCACGGGGGGTGCCCCAGATCGAGGTCAAATTCGACATCGACGCCAACGGGATCCTCAATGTCTCGGCACGAGACAAGGCCACCGGCAAGGAACAATCCATCACCATCCGCGCCTCGTCCGGACTCAGTGAGGACGAGATCGAGCGTATGGTGAAGGATGCCGAGGCTCATGCCGAGGACGACCGCCGCTTCCACGAACTGGTGGCCGCGCGCAACCAGGCCGACAGTCTCATCCACGCCACCCGCAAATCCATGGACGAGTTGGGGGACAAGTTGGAGGCCGACGAGAAGTCGCGTATCGAAGACGCCATCAAGGCCCTCGAAGAGGCCATGAAGACCGACGACAAGGCCGCCATCGATGCCAAGAGCAAGGCCCTGGGCGAGGCCTCGGCGAAGATGGCCGAACGCCTGTATGCCCAGCAGGGCGCGGGGGCCGCAGGCAGCGCCGGCGCTGCGGGAGCGGGCGAGGCCGCCGGAGGGGCCGGTACCCAGCAGTCCGCTGGCGGCGGCGCCGACGACGTGGTGGACGCCGAATTCGAAGAGGTCAAGGACGACAAGAAATAGGCCTTGCGAGAAATGATAGCCGGAGATGAGGCCGATGCCTCGCGTCGTGGCCGTTCACTCCCCCTGCCATCCATCCTTTCCTTCGGGGCGAGGATGAAGGAGAAGGGAGTGAACGGTTTCGACGTATCGGCGTTCCAGCCGCGAGACTGAACGGCGCTCGTGTCGCCCCGGACCGCGAGGTTCGCGGGTGTCATAATCCCCCCTTTCGCCCCGGACCTCTCTATGAAGTTCATGGCGTCCGCCCCATCTGGGAGGATGCAGAAGGGGGCGCCTCGAATGTGCCTTCACCCCGACCCTCCCTCTCTGGGGAAGGGGACTCGGAGCGCGCCCAGCGCGAAATTCACGTTAACCACTGACGGACATCCATGGCCAAGCGCGACTACTACGAAATCCTGGGGATCACCCGCAACGCGAGCGAGGTGGAGATCAAGAAGTCCTATCGCCGACTGGCGATGAAATACCACCCCGACCGCAACACGGGTGACCGCCGCGCCGAGGCAGAGGAAAAATTCAAAGAGGTGAAAGAGGCCTATGAAGTCCTCTCGGACAACCGCAAACGCGCCGCCTACGACCAGTTCGGCCATGCCGGGGTCGATTCCTCCATGGGTGGTGGGGCAGCGGGTCCCGGCTTCAGTGGGAGCAGCTTCAGCGATATCTTCGGTGACGTCTTCGGCGACATCTTCGGTGGTGGCCGGGGAGGGGGCGCGGGGCGGCCGGCCCGGGGCGCCGACCTGCGCTATACGCTGGAGGTCACCCTGGAGGAGGCCGCCTTCGGCACCACCGCCAAGATCCAGATCCCGACCCTGGTCAACTGTACCCGCTGCGGTGGCAGTGGCGCAAAACCCGGTACCCACCCACGGACCTGCCCTACCTGTAACGGCGTCGGCCAGGTGGCCATGCAGCGCGGCTTCTTCGCCATCCAGCAGACCTGTCCGCAGTGCCATGGCCGTGGCACGATCATCGAAGAACCCTGTCCCGCCTGTCACGGTCAGGGTAAGGTGCAGCAGGAGAAGACCCTCTCGGTCAAGGTCCCGGCCGGGGTGGACACCGGTGACCGCATCCGCCTCTCCGGGGAGGGTGAAGCCGGGGAGATGGGCGGCCCCTCCGGGGATCTCTACGTCCAGATCCAGGTGAAGCCCCACGAGATATTCACCCGGGAAGAGGCCAATCTCTTCTGTGACGTGCCCATCCCCTTCACCACGGCCTCTCTCGGAGGCGAATTGGAGGTTCCCACCCTGGATGCCAAGGTCACCCTGAAGATCCCGGCCGGTACCCAGACCGGAAAGATGTTCCGCCTGCGTGGCAAGGGCATCAAGCCCGTGCGCGGCGGCTCTCAGGGAGACCTCATCTGTCGCGTGGTGGTGGAGACCCCGGTGAATCTCACCGAGGAACAGAAGGAACTCCTGCGCCGGTTCGAGGAGACCCTGGAGGGCGGAGGTAAGAGGCACAGCCCGAATTCCCATTCCTGGCTGGATGGGGTCAAATCGTTTCTCGACAAGATGGGGATCTGAGGCGGGCCGTCCCTCGTCCCGGCCGACTCGCGGCCACCAGGGCAATGGGCGTCACGGGCTAGGCTGTGACGTCGCGCTCCAAGGCCAGCACGGAGATATCGTCCTCGAATGCATCCGTTCCCCGCCAAGCGCTGATAGCCCGCTCGAGTTCCGCCAGGGAGCCCTCCAGGGATGCGTCCCGCCCCGCTTCCAACAACCGGTCCAAGGCCTCGTCCCCGAAGGGCCCGCCGGTGGCCGACTCACATTCTAGGACCCCGTCCGAGACCAGGACCAGACGCGCGCCGGGGGGGAATTCGATACGCCGGCCTTCGTATTCGGCATCCGGAAGCATTCCCACCGGGAATCCGCCTCGTCCCAGGTGCTCGAGCGGTCGCCCGGGGAGCAACAGGCGCGGGTGGGGATGACCCGCCTGACAATAGACGATCTGCTCCTGGGTACGGTCGTAGACCCCGAAGACCATGGTGAAATAGAGCATGTCGGCGGTCTCGTCCTGGAAGTGCCGGTTGAGGGCCGTCATCAGGTCTGCCACCCGTTGTTCGAGCGGGACCTCGGGGAGGCCCATGACCGTGCGACAGGTATCGGCCGCAAGGAACTTGCTCACCGAGACCGAGAGCAGGGCCGAGCGTACCCCGTGACCCGATACGTCGAGCTGATAGAAGGCCATCTGGTCGTCACCCATGGGAAAATAGTTGAAGATGTCCCCGGCGACGAAGGCGGCGAGGTGGAACAACCAGTGGAGGTGTATGGTCTCGAACCCGGTCGAATCCTCGGGCAGTAACGCGCGTTGTACCCGGGCGGCGGCTTCGAGGTCGCCCCTGATCTCGCTGTAGGCGTACTCCAGGCGACGGTTCTGTTCCATCAGGTCTGCGCGCAGGCGCATGATGCGCTCACCGGCCCGCAAGCGAGCACGCAACTCGTCCTGATTCAGGGGCTTGCCCACGAAGTCGTCCGCTCCCGCCTTCAGGCCCTCCACCAGATCGGTCTTGGTGCCGCGGGCGGTGACCAGGATCACATAGGTGTCGTCGGCCAGAGGGCTGGAGCGGATCCGCCGACAGAGTTGCAGGCCGTCCATCCGGGGCATGATCCAGTCGGTCACCACCATGGGGATTGGATCCCTCTTCAGGTATTCCCAGGCCTGGCGGCTATCCTCCGCGAGGATCACCTCATGGCCCCAGCGACTCAGCAGGGTGCCGATGAGGTTACGGAACATGGGCAGATCGTCTACGACCAGGATGCGCATGAAGCGGAAGAGGTTTCCGGGTGCATAGACACGGAATCGGCCGGGTCAGGGGTAACCTTAGGAACCGAGGCAAGCCCATAGCCGACCTGCTCCATCCGGTCCAGCCGCTGACGAATGCCACCACCGACTTGATCCTCTCGGTCCACCGCGCCAAGCTGAAACAGGGTGCCGTTCTGGTCGACCCCAACGACGACGGCACCGAGCCGCGCATCCTGTTCATGATCGACCACGAGGTGCGTTCCCCTCGGGGTGGACATTCCGACGGACAGATTGTTATATGTATTTTCGAATTATATATTTCTAACAAAATGTTACATGTTCTTATCAGTGGACATTATCAGGGACATCCGCCGTGCCGACCTTTAAAGAGCACACGCTCACCATGCAGACGGACCGGCATGGCCCGTTCCAGTTTCTGGTGGGGGTCGATCCAGCCGCCATCGAGACCGTTTGGTTGCGCATCAACGACGCCCACCGGCGATTCATGGGTTCCCCGCTGGCGCAAGTGGCCAACCAGCTCGAAAGGGAGGTGGTGGTCACCAGCATCTTCGGCACCAACAGCATCGAAGGAGGCACCTTGTCCGAAGAGGAAACCGAACTGGCGCTGGAACTCGAGCCGCTGGTGGCGCCCGGGGTGGAGCAGCGGCGCGCAATCAACCTCAAAAAAGCCCATGACCTGGCGATCCAGGCGGCCGACACGGAAGGTTGGGAACTGGATGTAGCTTTCGTCCGGAAAATTCACGCCGCGATCACGGCCGACCTTCCCCATCGTTACAACCAACCCGGCCAGCTACGGGACAATCCCAAGGACATCGTCACCCATGTGGGCGACAGGAATCACGGTGGCCGCTACAAGCCGCCTCAGTATGGCCGAGACATCCAACGCCTGTTGGAAACCCTGGTTTCCTGGCACCACGAACTTCGAATCCGCGGGATACCTGCCCTGATCCGCGCCCCCCTGGTGCATTACTACTTCGAACGCATCCACCCCTTCTGGGATGGCAATGGCCGGGTGGGCCGGGTGCTGGAAGCGACCCTGCTCCAACAGGAAGGCTTCCGCTATGCCCCCTTCGCCCTGGCCCGTTATTACCTGGAACACATCGACCACTATTTCAGCCTGTTCAATACCTGTCGTAAGGCCCAAGCGAAAGGCCAACCCTATCCCAATACCCCTTTCATCGCTTTCTTCCTCGACGGTTTTCTGGACAGTCTTCACCGCCTACACGATCGGGTCAATCGTCTCGTTACCATCCTGCTGTTCGAAAACGACCTGAAACGCCGCCACGACGCGCGCGAAATCAACGCCCGGCAATACGCCATCGTCACCCAGATCCTTGCTGCCGGGCGCCCCGTACCGCTGGATGAGCTACGCCGCTATCCCTGGTATCTGGCCCTCTACATCCGGCTGACCGACAAGACCAAGCAACGCGACTTGCGCCGCTTGCGTGAACTGGGACTGATTCGGGAAGATGGGCAGCGCCGCCTGTGGCCCGGATGCCTATTCCGCTGAAGACGACCGCCGATTCCGAAAAAAGGCCCGGAATCGGTCACGTTCAATCGGAATAGCCGGTCACGTTCCGTCGGAATGAGCGGTCACGTTCGTTTGGAACCGGTGGTCACATTGGCTCGGAATACGCAGTCTCCGGGCCGCACCAGTGGCGTTTCAGTAGTGCGCGGTTTGCCGGCAAGATACCGGCGCTCCATCCGCGAACTGGTCAAGTGGGAGAACACCAACAATGAGGCGGTTCTGGAGCATGCGCGTGGGTTGCCCCTCGAATATTTTGGACACACATTTGGTCGTAGAGTGATAGCGACAGGAGGTGTCCATGAGTGAGAAGAAATCGCCGAAGAGGTGGTCGGCAAAACGCAAGCAGGAAGTGGTTCTGC
>Ga0256841_1002708_pt1 | contig 13879 bp, 11 predicted proteins | sample 356308metaG_FD_185971 | JGI IMG/M metagenome (GOLD analysis project Ga0256841, IMG submission 185971) | Hydrothermal vent microbial communities from Mid Atlantic Ridge, Atlantic Ocean - 356-308 | ecosystem: Environmental > Aquatic > Marine > Hydrothermal vents | place: Atlantic Ocean: Mid...
TGCTGGTCTCTAACATACGTCTGTTTGTGTAGGGGTCATGGTAGAGTGTACCGTTTGCATTTTTTTTGTAGATGTTTTCTGTTTTCATACCACAGCTAGTCACAGTACTACTACTCTCGTCTATGGCATTTTCATACAAAACTACATCACCAGTAGGCAGGGTCTTTTCACTTTTGAGTATGCCGTTTTGAACGAAGTGATTTTTATAGGTTACTACATCGCCAGAGGCCCTAGTGACCTTGTGCGTACCAAAGGTAGTTGAAGAGCTAGCCCCAAAGTTCCACTCACCCTGTTCGGCATCTATGACCTTGACCACTTTACCTGCATTGTCAAAGAAGTGCAAAAAGGCATTGCCATTGGGTTCTGTCTCTTTGGTCATCAAGTGACGCTCATATTCAAAGACATACGAAGAAGTATCTTCATACTGCACCTCTACCAAATCGCCCTTAGCATCGACACTTAAAAGCGTTCTTTGCCCCGTAGGAGCGACGATAGCAGTGACTAAGCCAGCCCCATCTCGTTCTATGGTTGAAATTTGTCCATAAATATCGGTCAGTGTTACCAATCTACCCATATTATCGTACCCAAAAGTGGTTTTGGTCTCTTTGGTGTAGAGGTCTCTGATACTTTGGAGTTTGCCATCGACATCAAAAAGGTACGCGTTTGAGCCATAAGAGACAACAGTAAAAGCATTTTCTTGGGTACTTTGTACATAGGCATAAAGTGTTCCAGAACCAAGATACAGTTTGCCATCTACTAACTTTGCATGAGTGCTAATGCTCCAGCCATGCGCCAGCGTAGTATCCTTTATATTGGCAGAAGAGTAGTGCAAGCCAAAATCTACACCTGTAACTTCTATGTCTTCGTGAAAAGTGTTGTCATGAGGGGAGACATAGGAGCTTATGGATTCATCTGTTTCGACTTTACATGTTTGTACCAAACATCTAAACACATCTTTACAGTTTACTTTTTTTTGTTGTATCTCAGCGTGAGAGATAGCAGAACACTCAGCAGAACGGTCTTGCGGTGCTTTCCATGTGAAAGCAACTTGTTGGTTAGAGGCTTTTTCTGGGAAGTTGGTGTTGGGATGTTCACATTTTTTTGTTGATTGCCAACATTTTGCATTGACCCCACAACATCCCGTTCCCCATTTTTGTACTAAAATATCTGTTCTATTGGTATCGTTACAAACATCTGGTAAATGTTTATCAAGTTCAGCACAATCATATCCTCCTATTTGTTTCCATTGTGTTGTTTCATTGTTTTCTGGTGGTGTTGGGGTTGGGTCGGAGGGTTCGGTGCAAGGAATACATCTATAATTATCAACAACGACGTGACCTGATATATTTTCAAAACAATATGCCTCTCCAGTTATGTATCTTGTATCAACGCATTTTATATTAGTATGCCATTCAAGATGAAGCTGTTGTTCAGTCCCAGATTTGTGACAACTCATAAAGAATTTTGGCGGGAAATATCCACTCATTTTATACCAATCACTATCTGTTGTATGAGGAGCTTGCACAAGTTTCCATGTCCCGTTACAGGTACAATTTTTAATTTGTGATGGGTCATTGCTTCTAAAGGCATAAGCATTTTGAAGACTTAAAAGTATACAGCTAATAAAAATAATATGTTTCACAATGATTCCTTTATACTTTTAAAAAGTCTACAGAAAAAATGGGGGGGGTGTCAAGGCTAGAGTCGTTAAACTTTTACACACATTTGGATAAAATAATTCAAACGAATGATTTTCATAAGGATTGGTCTTGGCTGAAGTCGCATGTACACACTGTAACCTTACTTTTTCTGAAAATGTGATGATTGTTGAGGGGGAGCACTACTTCTGCTGTAAAGGCTGTCAGGGTGTATATCATCTACTTAATGCTGAAGGTTTAGATAGTTTTTATGACAAATTGGGAGATACTAAACTTCAACCAGCCACACAAGAAAAAAGTGACCTTGAGAAGTTTGACCTTGAAGGCTTTAAAAACAAATATATCAAGGTAAATGAAGATGGGCTTCATGAGATACACCTCATCATAGAAGGCATACACTGTTCTGCCTGTGTCTGGCTCAACGAAAAAGTACTGCATAAAACAGAGGGTGTCATAGAAGCCTCTATCAACTACACCAACAACAAAGCAAAAGTCATCTGGGATCCAGATATTGTTAAACTCTCTACACTTATAGAAACCATACGTTCTATAGGATACAACGCCTACCCTTATGATTCCAAACTGCAAGAAGAACGTGCCATCGCTACACGAAAAACCTACTATACACGCATACTGGTAGCTGTGTTTGGGGCGATGAATATTATGTGGTTGGCTATTGCACACTATGCAGGTTATTTCGGAGGGATACAACAATCTTTTAAAGATATTCTCAATTGGGCTGAATTTATACTCGCTACGCCTGTACTCTTTTACTCCGGATGGATATTTTTCAAAGGTGCCTATTATGGCTATAAAAACCATATTGTTAATATGGATACGCTTGTCGCCTCTGGTGCTCTGTCTGCCTATCTTTACTCTATCTATGCCATGCTTTCTCACAAAGGTGAAGTATATTTTGACTCAGTGGTCATGATTATCACCTTTGTACTTGTCGGGAAATACCTTGAAGTGCTCAGTAAAAAATCTGCTATAGATACACTAGATAGTATTATGGGAAGTACTCCTACAGAGGTGACTACTCTCAAAGAAGGTATCAAATCTTTGGTTTCGGTAGAAAATGTATGTATCGGAGATATTATCGAACTTAAACCTGGAGAGAAGGTAATGATTGATGGTATCCTCACTCAAGGTGAAGCCTCTTTTGATGAATCTCCACTTACAGGAGAAAATGAACCTGTCTATAAGAAAAAAGGAGATGAAATACTCTCAGGTTCACTCTGCCTGGACTCTGTTGTACATTATAAAGCAAACAAAGATATATCCTCTTCACTTTTGACATCTATTGTCAATCTTCTTGAAGAATCCATTACCAAAAAACCACATATCGAACAACTTGCCAATACAGTATCTGGCTATTTCTCAACCATTATTCTTTTGATTGCCTTATCTACTTTTATGGGATGGTATTTTTTTAGTGGAGATTTTGAACAGGCACTCATCGTAAGTATCTCCGTCATTGTTATCGCTTGTCCTTGTGCGTTAGGCTTAGCTACCCCTATGGCAACACTTGTAGGTATAAGCGTTGCCGCCAAACGAAACATTCTTTTTAAAGAAGCTACTTTTTTAGAAACAATGGCAAAATCCAATGTACTCGCACTAGATAAAACAGGTACCATCACAGAAGGAAAACCTTCTGTGATTGATGTGAAAATATATGAAGGATTTGAACCTGCGCTTCTTTTAGCTTTGGTTAATAGCTCTAATCACCCCATTTCCAAAGGTATTAAAGCCTATCTTGAATCTACCTATGAAACACTTCCTTCCTCTCATGTAAAAAATATAAAAAGTATCGAAGCCAAAGGTATGTCAGCCACATACCAAAATCAACAACTTTTAGGTGGCAATAGTCTATTATTGCAAGAAAATGGGCTAGATGTTAACATAAATTCAGACAATACACTGTTCCTCTTTGCTATTAATCATACACTTGTTGCCTGTTTTGAACTCACCGATACCATACGTCAAGGGGCAGCCAAAGCGATTAAAAACATACAAAAGTTAGGCATAGAAGTAGTGATGCTTACAGGTGACAATGAACGCAGTGCAAAAAAAGTAGCTAAAGAAGTGGGTATCACACAGATACAAGCAAAACTACTGCCTCAAGACAAAGCTCATGTTATACACACACATCATCAAAAGGGTAATGTTGTAGTCATGGTAGGAGATGGCATTAATGATGCTATTGCACTTGCTTCTTCAGATATTGCTATTGCCATGGGCAATGGTACAGATGTTGCAATCAATGTTAGTGATGTAGTTCTTTTGGACGAAAAACCAGAAAGTATCCATGAAGCCTATAAAATCTCTCAGCGTACTTATAGGGCGGTCAAAGAAAATTTAGGCTTTTCATTGTTATATAATGTCATCGCTGTACCGCTTGCCGTATTAGGCTATGTCAACCCTCTTATTGCTGCGCTCTCTATGTCATTGAGCTCGTTAGTGGTAGTAAGCAATTCGTTGCGTATTAAACATTTAAAATTGAAGGATAAATAGTGTCAGAAAGTATTGTAATTTTAATGATAAGTATCTCAACATTCCTCGGTGCCATAGGGCTTATAGCATTGATTTGGGCAGTGAAAACAGGACAGTTTGATGATCACAGTAAATTTATAGATGCCGTACGTCACGACAATGAAGAAGATTTACAAGATGCAGCCATAATGTCCGAAAAGAAAAAAAGATATCAAAAAAAGAACCCATTAGAAAAGAAAAAATTAGATACAAAAAACTATATGCCTCCTGATTAACGTACAAAATTATGACAGTATCTTTCAACATATCATCAAATCAAGTTTATCTTTTAGAAATTATGTTATTATATGAATAAATATTAAAAGGCTTATCATGACTCTTAAAAACATATTAATAGCAACATTCTTTCTTTCAAATACAGTCTATGCAGAAAATAGCATTGGTATTGATATTAACCGTAATGATGTCGAGGCACTTGCTTCAATCAATGTAAATGCTCTGGCAGATTATGCAAATGGTACAACCTATATTTTAGATGCAAATTATCTTCGTTCAGATGGCAACAATATGACCCGTATAGGTTTTTCAGGACAGAACCGATTACAAGGCATTGAAGGACTCACACTTGCTTTTGGTCTTAAAGGTGTGTTTGCAAGCAACTTTTTAGCTTTTCCTCTCATGGCAAAAGCCACCTATGCACTTCCATTAAAAGATAGTATCCCAAACACTTCACTCTCTATCAGTCTAGCTTATGCCCCCTCAGTCCTCTCTTTTAGAGATGCCGATAACTATTCTGATTTTAGACTTGAGGCGGATATGGAGATTATATCCAATATTCATCTTTTCACAGGATACCGCAATATTTCAACCAACCATAATCACTATGACCAAACCTTCAACAATAGCTTTTATGGTGGATTGAAACTTAGTTTTTAATGGTATAATTCGATAGAAATAATAAATAATAAAGAGGGAACCATGACCATTCTTGTTACAGGAGGTGCGGGCTATATTGGATCACACACATCCATATTGCTTATAGAGGCAGGATATGATATTATTGTGTTCGACAACTTTTCAAATGCATCACATGAAAGCATCAAGCGTGTTGAAAAAATTGTTGGACAAAGTATCACACTCATTGAAGGTGATATACGTAATAGAACTGATTTAGAAAATGTTTTTTCTTCTTACTCCATAGATGCTGTTATCCACTTTGCTGGACTTAAAGCAGTGGGAGAATCTGTTGAAAAGCCATTAAGCTATTATGATAACAATATTTATGGTACCATGGTTCTTTGTGAAATCATGTCAAAACACAACTGTAAGTCCATCGTGTTTTCCTCTTCAGCCACTGTCTATGGCGACCCTCATACGACACCCATTAAAGAAGATTTTCCTCTTTCTGCCACCAATCCGTATGGACGTTCTAAACTTTTTATAGAAGAGATGTTACGTGATCTGCATATCTCAGATTCGTCATGGAAAATTGTGCTTTTGCGCTACTTTAACCCTGTAGGAGCACATAGTTCAGGTACCATAGGAGAAGATCCTAATGGTATTCCCAATAATCTTATGCCTTTCATCGCACAAACTGCTGTTGGAAAACGTTCGTATCTTTCAATATTTGGTGATGATTACGACACTCACGACGGTACAGGAGTACGAGACTACATTCATGTCATGGATCTTGCTGATGGACATGTTAAAGCATTGAATATTATCAAAAATCTTTCAAAAGTCATGACTATTAATTTAGGTACAGGTACAGGATATTCTGTGCTTGATATGGTAAAGGCTTTTGAAAAAGCCTCTGGTAAAAAAGTACCTTATCAAATTGCTCCACGACGTGCAGGTGATGTTGCAAAATGTTTTGCAGATCCAAGTTATGCAAAAAAGATACTTGGCTGGGAAGCCAAAAAAGGCATAGTACAAATGTGCGAAGACAGCTGGAGATGGCAAGCAAACAATCCTGATGGATACAAGGGAAAAAGTATATGACACAAGTGATAAAAAAAAGTATCTTTCGTGAATATGATATACGAGGAATATTTGAAAAAGAACTCAATGAACAATCTGTCAAGCTTATAGGCTATTTTCTTGGTAAAAGAATAAGAGGAAATAAAATTGTTTCTGTGGGCTATGATGCACGTTCTCACTCTCCTGTGTTAAGAGATTTCCTCACATCTGGGCTCAATGCAGCAGGGTGTACCGTCCTTGACATGGGCATGGTCGCTACCCCTGTGAACTACTTCTCTAACTACCAAAAAATTAACGATCTTACTCCTCACTCCTCACTCCTCACTTCTGACTTGATGGCATCATCTCCTGATGCCTCCATTATGATTACAGGTTCACATAATCCTAGTGAATATAATGGCTTTAAAATAACATTAGATAAAAGTCCATTTTTTGGCGATGATATTTATGCTTTAGGCGATGAGATTATCGCCAATGCACACATGAAGATAGAAGAGGATACAAGTAAAACAGAGATTGATGTTAAAACACCATACATTAACTTTATGGTTCAAGCTTTTACACACCTCAAAGGGCTAGATAAAAAGATTGTCGTTGATGCTGGTAATGGCGTGGCAGATACAGTACTTTCTGCTATCTTTGATGCACTTGACTTTGACTATAAAGGACTCTATCTCGAGCCAGATGGTACCTTCCCTAACCATCATCCAGACCCTTCTGTCGAAAAAAACCTTATAGATGTGAAAACTGCACTTGAAAAAGAAGGAGATATTGCTTTTGCTTACGATGGAGATGCTGACCGTATCGCTGTCCTTACCCATAAGCACAACATCAAAGGTGACCAAATGGCACTGCTGTATGCGTTGAAAATGGATAAACCTACAGTCATTGGTGAAGTCAAATGTTCTCAGGTCATGTATGATGAGCTTGAACGTCGTGGCGCTACTGCCATCATGTATAAAACAGGACACTCTAACCTCAAAGTAAAAATGAAAGAAACAGATGCCGACCTTGCCTGTGAAGTTTCTGGGCACATCTTCTTTAAACATCGTTACTTTGGGTATGATGATGCTATTTATGCCACACTTCGTATGTTAGAACTTGTCGCAGATGGCATCGACCTAGATGCCCAGATCGATGCATTGCCACAAGTATTTTCGACTGAAGAGATAAAAGTAGAGACAAGTGAAGAAGAGAAGTTTCTCATCATCGATAAAGTGAAAGAACTCCTTCAAAACCCTCCATCAGACTTTCCAAACATCGTCAATATTATCGATGTCGATGGTGTACGCATCAACTTTGAAAAAGGCTGGGGACTAGTACGTGCAAGCAATACCACACCTGTACTCGTAACACGCTTTGAATCTACCGATGCAACACTCGCTAAAACTTATGAAAAAGAAGTAAATAAACTTATTATACAGGCCAAAGGGCTATTATGAAAAATAAACTCTATTTTAAACTAAAAAACAAAAAAGTACAAGAAGAAGCTTTTATAGCTATAAAGAAAGAGCAAAAAACTATAGGGTACTATGCCCTCCCTGAACAAGATATCTCTTCTATACTCACATATAGCGAAACTATACCTGATACGATTGAAAACATCGCAGTCATAGGTATAGGAGGCAGTTCACTGGGTGCAAAGGCTATCTATGAATTTATCAAACCTACAAAAAAACTCAAACGTAAACTTTACTTTTTCGAGAGTACAGATCCTCTCAATATTACGACTTTACTCTCAAAACTCAACCTAAAAAAAACCCACTTTTTGGTCATCTCAAAATCAGGTACAACCATAGAGACTTTTTCTATCTACAAATATATCTATTCCCTCCAAAACAATCCAAAGGTATATACCTTTATTACAGACCCAGGTTCACCTCTTGAGAAATATGCACAGGAGATAGGTGCTACTGTACTCTACCTACCCAAAAATGTAGGAGGAAGGTTTTCTGTGCTTTCCACTGTGGGGCTTGTTCCCCTTGCCCTTTCAGGTATCAATATACAAGCTTTACTAGACGGTGCGAATAAATTGAAAAAAAGTTTTTTTGGTGCAGGGTATATGAAAGATACCTTACTTAAAAAAGCTGTTTTTTATGCAAGACATCATATGCAATACAATATCAACTGTATCTTTGCCTATAGTGAAACACTCAAGTATTTTTGCGAATGGTATGTACAGCTTTGGGGAGAGAGTTTAGGAAAAAGACAACATCATTCTGCCTTTCATGTAGGGCTTACTCCCATAGGACTCATAGGTCCTAAAGACCAACACTCATTTTTGCAGCTCATTATGGAAGGCACACGCAATAAATCTGTCACTTTTATCAAGATCGAAGATTTCCAAGACGAAATTGTCATTCCTGATATTTCTTTACCTCATTTAGAATCTTTAGACAGCCTCAACACACTTCCTTTTTCAAAACTGATCAATATGCAATGTGAGTCAGTCATAGAAGCTTTACTGGAAGAAGATATCCCTCTTGACAGTATCACTATTTCACAGGTAAATGAAAGCAATATGGGTGCATTGATGTATTATTATGAACTGCTTACATCTTTGGTTGGTGAACTTATAGATATTAACACCTATGACCAACCAGGAGTGGAAACAGGTAAACACATTCTAAAGAAAAAGTTAACTTCCCTCTCTAGGTAATGCTCGTATAACGTTTCTTTAGATATAATTGTCTCACTATTTGAGGGAGAGAATTAAAAAAATGATTAAAAAATGTTTATTCCCAGCAGCAGGTTATGGAACACGCTTTTTGCCCGCTACCAAAGCAACACCTAAAGAGATGCTACCTATTTTAACCAAGCCTCTTATCCAGTATGGAGTAGAAGAAGCCGTTAGTGCGGGTATCCATACAATGGCTATTATCACAGGTCGAGGAAAACGTGCTATAGAAGACCACTTTGACATTTCATATGAACTTGAGCACCAAATCAAAGGTGGTTCAAAAGAGAACCTCCTCACCGAGATACGTTCACTTATCACTAACTGTACGTTCTCTTATACTAGACAGATAGAAATGAAAGGTTTAGGACATGCTATTCTCACAGGTGAAACACTTATCGGTAACGAACCTTTTGCTGTACTCCTTGCAGATGACCTCTGTACCCATGACGGAGATTCTGTACTTAAACAAATGATAGAAGTATATGACAAATATCAATGTTCCATTGTTGCCATAGAAGAAGTACCCATGGAAGATACCCATAAATATGGTATCATAGCAGGTAATCTTGTAGACAGCACTACTGACACCTACAGAGTCACAGACATGATAGAAAAACCTGCCCCAAAAGATGCCCCAACAAATATGGCAATCATCGGACGCTATATACTCACTCCGGATATCTTCGACATCCTTCACAAGACCAAACCTGGGAAAGGTGGTGAAATTCAAATCACTGATGCACTCCTAGAACAAGCAAAGCAAGGTAAAGTTATCGCATATAAATTCAAAGGAAAACGTTTTGATTGTGGTTCTGTGGATGGATTTGTAAAAGCTACAAATCATTTTTATGAAATTTTAACAAAATGAGTATAGATTACCTTATTATCGGTGCTGGCTTTTCAGGTGCTGTATTAGCAGAGCGTATTGCTACACAACTTAATAAAAAAGTATTGGTAATAGAACGCAGAAAGCATATCGGTGGTAACTGCTATGATGAAAAAAATGAAGCAAATATATTAATTCACAAATACGGACCTCATCTTTTTCATACAAATAACAAAAAAGTAATTGATTATCTTTCTCAATTTACAAAATGGCAACCATATGAACATAAGGTACTTGCTCATATCAATGGAGATAATATTCCTATACCATTTAATTTTAATTCAATTGAAGCACTTTTTGATACTCATAAAGCACAAACCCTCATTAACAAATTACTCGCACACTACTCAAAAAATAGTAAAATACCTATTTTAACCCTTAAAAAATCAGTTGATTCTGATTTAAAATTTCTTGCAGATTATATCTATGATAAAGTATTTCGAAATTATACTGCCAAACAATGGGGGATACATCCAGATAAACTTGATACATCAGTGACTGCTCGTGTACCTGTATTTATAGGTAGAGATAATCGTTATTTTAATGATACCTATCAACAAATTCCTAACAAAGGTTATACGCATCTTTTTAAAACCATGTTAAACCATCCAAATATTACACTCATGCTAAATACAGAGTATAAAGATATATGCAAATTAAAAAAAGATACATTCTATCTTTTCAATAAAAAATTTGAAGGAAAACTCATTTATACAGGACAAGTTGATGAACTTTTTGATTTTAAATTTGGAAAACTTTCCTACAGAAGTACCTATATGGAGTTTGAAACCCTAAATCAAAAACAATATCAAAATGCAACCACAATCAATTATCCAAATGATTACACATTTACTCGTATTACCGAATTTAAACATATCCATCTATCCCAAAGCAATCAGACGACTATTTTAAAAGAATATCCTCAGATGCATATACAAGGAAAAAATACACCCTACTATCCTATCTTTACAGAAAAGAATAAAATACAATATAATCAATATAAAATCTATGCTAAAACAATACCCAATTTAATATTAGTTGGTCGACTTGCAGAATATCAGTATTTTGATATGGATGATGCTATAGAAAATGCATTAGAAAAATTTAAACAATTAAGAAAGGAATAAAATTGCTTGACTTTCTCAAAGCTATCATAGAGAACAAAAAACTTTTATGGTCATTAACAAAAAATGATTTTAAACAAAAATATATAGGAAATGCTCTAGGCATAGCATGGGCATTTATACAACCTATTATGACCATACTTATTTTTTGGTTTGTTTTTCAAGTAGGATTTAAATCTCAACCAATAGACAATGTTCCTTTTATTTTATGGCTCATAAGTGGGATGATTCCTTGGTTCTTTTTTGCTGAAGCACTTATGGCAGGAATGAATAGTATATTAACAAATAGTTTTCTAGTAAAAAAAATTGTATTTCGTGTTAGTCTATTACCTATTATTCCTCTTCTATCAGCACTCATAATACATTTATTTTTTGTTTTATTTATGCTAGGTATCTTTTTCTATTATCACTATAGCCCCACAATTTATTGGTTACAAAGTATTTATTATCTTTTTGCAACAATAATATTACTATTAGGTCTTTCATGGATTAGTGCTTCTCTTGTTGTTTTTTTTAGAGATATGGGACAATTTGTTTCTATGATATTGCAGTTTGCTTTTTGGTTAACGCCTATTTTTTGGTCAATTCATATCGTACCAGTAAAATATCATTGGCTCATCAAACTCAACCCTTTAGTGTATATTATAGAGGGTTATAGAAATAGCTTTATTTACTATAAATGGTTTTGGGAAGATATTTCCATGACACTATATTTTTGGATTATTACTGTTATCATATTTATCATAGGTGGATTAACCTTCAAAAGACTTAGACCACACTTTGCGGATGTATTATGATGAAAAAAGATATTGTTATCAAAGTAGAAAATTTAACAAAGATATACCATCTTTATGATAAACCTCATGACAGACTAAAAGAAGCACTTAACCCTTTTAACAAGTCATATCATCATGACTTTTATGCTATGAACGACGTGAGTTTTGAAGTAAAAAGGGGTGAGATTGTTGGGATTATCGGAAAAAATGGTGCAGGAAAATCAACACTACTAAAGATGATTACAGGCGTACTCACTCCTACTTCAGGGAACATAGAAGTTCATGGTAAGATAGCCTCATTACTTGAACTAGGGGCAGGATTTAACCCCGAAATGACTGGTATGGAGAATATATATCTCAACGGTACACTCATGGGTCTCAATAAGGAGCAAATAGATAAAAAAATAAATAATATAACTGAATTTGCAGATATTGGTGACTTTATATTTCAAGCTGTAAAAACTTATAGCTCTGGTATGTTTGCACGATTAGCATTTTCTGTAGCTATTAATGTTGAGCCAGATATTTTAATAGTTGATGAGGCATTAAGTGTTGGTGATGTTTTTTTTCAACAAAAATGTAATCTTTACATGAAAGAACATATGCGAAGTGTTACTAAATTAATAGTTACACATGACTTAGCGACACTTGCGAACATGACAAATAAAGCAATCCTAATTGAGAATGGTATAAAACTTATTGAAGGAGAGCCATCAAAAGTCATTGAACAATATCAAAAGACATTACATAATAAATTATTTAAGAAAAAAATACAACAAAATGATTCAAATAATATATCACAAGACAAGAGTAAAGCTTACTTATTTCAAGATATTGAGAAAAAAAGTCTTGGTGGCTCGTTAGAGGTAGAAGCTGATAAAATTGCGTTATCCATTAATCATGAAGAGTTTTTTGATCTCAAAAATATAATTATTTATCCTGATTCCCGCATGGCTATAAAAGTTCTTATTACTGTAAAAAAAGATTTATCAAATATGATTGTAGGGTATATTATTAAAGATAAGTATGGTAACAGTATCTTTGGAGAAAATACTGTTACTTCTCTCCAACACATACCTTCACTAGAAAAAAACAAAAAATACATTGTAGATTTTATTATTGACTGGCCTGAAATTCAAGAGGGTGATTATTTTTTAACTATAGGTTTTGGTGAGGGAACTGATCCGTTATCACATAATATTCTTTGCTGGGCACATAATATAGTAAAAATTACATCTGCTTTAAAAATGAATACTATTGTTCATTGTTTATTTAACAATAAAATTAAAGATTTCAAAATAAGGGAAGTATAGATATGAATGAAAAAATGATTATACATGAAAATGTTTTATTTGAGGCAGATAAGCTAAATGATCAATTAAAAGTAAATCCTTGGGCTGGACATCGAAACTTTGTTTATGATTTAATTTCATTTTTAAAACCAAATATGATTGTTGAACTTGGAACTCATTATGGTTGTTCATTTTTCTCATTTATTCAGGCAATCAAAGATAATAAATTAGATACTAAAATCTATGGAATTGATAGCTGGGAGGGAGAAGAGCATGCAGGTAAATATGGTGATGAAGTATATCAAATTGTACAAACAACTGTTAAAACATTTTTTTCTCAACAAAATATTTATTTATTAAAAACTTATTTTGATCAAGCTATAGAAGAATTTGATGATAACTCAATTGATATTTTACATATAGATGGTTTACACACTTATGATGCTACAAAATCAGATTTTTTCAATTATTTACCTAAATTAAAAAAAAATGGTATCGTATTATTTCATGACATAGCTAATTATACAGGATATGGATCTCATAAATTTTGGGAAGAAATTAAATTAGAACATAAAAATTATTTTGAATTTAAACATAGTTGGGGACTAGGAGTATTATTCCCAAAAGGTAACGACAACTATCTAAAACTTGTGAAGCAAAATATTAATGATAGAATAAAAATTTATCAATACAAAGCTGAAAATGAATTAAATACTATAAAATTAAATGATCATATGCAAATGATAGATGAAAGAGATAAAACTATAAAATCTCAAACAAAAATGATAGATGAAAGAGATAAAACTATAAAATCTCAAACAAAAATAATAGATGAGAGAGATAAAACTATAAAATCTCAAACAAAAATGATAGATGAAAGAGATAAAACTATAAAATCTCAAACAAAAATGATAGATGAAAGAGATAAAACTATAGAATCTCAAACAAAAATGATAGATGAGAGAGATAAAACTATAAAATCTCAAACAA
>Ga0256841_1002710_pt1 | contig 13863 bp, 13 predicted proteins | sample 356308metaG_FD_185971 | JGI IMG/M metagenome (GOLD analysis project Ga0256841, IMG submission 185971) | Hydrothermal vent microbial communities from Mid Atlantic Ridge, Atlantic Ocean - 356-308 | ecosystem: Environmental > Aquatic > Marine > Hydrothermal vents | place: Atlantic Ocean: Mid...
CACATTAGCCGAGATAAACTACGAGTTTGTGAAACGAAATTCCATTCCGGTGGTACGAAGAATATCGGGTGGCGGTACTGTCTTTCACGATTTGGGAAACCTTAACTTTTCATTTATCCGTAAAGGTGAAAAGGGTAAACTGGTGGATTTTAAAAGATTTACAACTCCTATCGTTGAAGTGCTGAATGACATTGGTGTTCCTGCACGGTTTGAGGGTAAAAATGATCTTCGTGTAAACGGTTTAAAGATTTCGGGCAATGCCGAGCATGTTTACAAAAACAGGGTTTTACATCATGGGACACTGCTTTTTTCATCCGATTTGACCTTCCTGAATAAGGCCATTAAGGTTAAAGAAGGAAGATTTACCGATAAAGCTGTTAAATCAAACAGAAGTAAGGTTATAAATATTTTGGATTTACTCCCGTTACCGGTTACTATTGAGGAATTTAAAGATAAAATTACCGGCTTTATCGTTGAAACAGAGAAGGATGCAGCCTTTTATAATTTATCCGAAAAAGATATTTCGGGTATTGAGAAACTTGCTGAAGATAAATATTCGAGATGGAGCTGGAATTTCGGTTACTCTCCCAAATATACATTAAATAATACGGTTGAAGTGGAATCCGGCAAAGTTGAAATAACGGTAGAAGTGCATAATGGAATAATTAAAAATCTTACAATCTCCGGTTACGGGATTGATGTAGAAACAAGTAATAATCTGAAAGAGATTCTCGTCGGTGTATCGCATAACGAATCATCCGTTGAAGATGCCTTAAACGGTTTTCAAAATAGGGATAATTCAGGTTTAACTGCCGAAAAATTACTTGCAGGTTTATTTTAAGCTATTTCTCAGTTTAAAATTTCATCGGAATAGGATTCACACCAATCCATAATCTGTTGGCGTTGAGCATCCGAAAGTCTTGCATCCGGATGCATTATCGGGTAAATCTTCATCGGCATTTCGCCCGATTCAACCTCTTCCGATATCTCGTCCAGGGCTTTTATCTGTTTTCTCTTTTTCAGGTCGCCCCAGTGTCCGAAATCCAGCTTTTTACGGCCTTCTCTAACATCGCGGGATACAAGAAATGAAACAGGAGCCACATACGAATACCAGGGATATGTTATCTGTTGAGAATGGCAGTCGTAGCATGATGTTTTTAGTAAAGAAGCCACCTCCTGAGGTACATTGGCAACTTCCATTAAATCTTTGCCTTTTACCGGATTGTTATCAGGCCTCCCCGGAGGGATAAACTGGATGACAACGAAGATTATTACCAGAATTATAAATATCTTCCGTACCATAGCTACTTCATTAATTCGTCAGCAGTATTGTTTGCCCAATCAATTAAGGTTTTAGCTTCCTCATCGGTAAGTGCTTGCTCGGGATATTTCTTGAGAAACTTTTTAGGAGGCATATCCTTTTCTTCAACTGCTTCTGCAATATTGTCCAACTTTGAGATTATTTTTTTCTTTTTAAGTGTTGCCAAGTGATCAATCTTAAGTTTCATCTTTGCTTTCATTGACTCCGATTTGGAATTGTGGCAATCAAAACATTTATTCTGCAAGATTGTATTTACATTGTCGGGTATGGTTATCAGTCCTTCGGGAGGATTAACTTCCTTTTGTGTCGTTTTCGTTTGAAATCCGGATGATACCGTAAAAATACCCGCAAAAAATAATCCGGTTACAATTGTTAACAGTGTTTTTTTCATAATTAGTACAATTTTAATTGATAATACATAATAACAATCATGTGGTTTTATTGTTCAAGTAAACGGATAATCCCCAAATAAAATTGTTTTAAAATCTATTGCAAAACTCTATTGAATTTACTATTCAACCAAAAGCATTTTAACTACGGAAGTATTTATTTCATTTTCAATTATACAATAATAGGTACCTGCCGGTAATCCGGTACCGTCCCATTCGACCGAATAGTTGCCGGGCATTTGAAATTCATTTAAAAGTGTTGTAATTTTTTCTCCGAGAGAGTTGTAAACAGTTACATTAACAATCGCCGGAACAGTTGTGCTATAAAGGATTGTGGTGTTCGCTTTAAACGGATTGGGAAAATTTGAAAAAGTTCGGTTACTTTTGTTTAAATTGAAATTATTCACACTAACAAGTCCTCCGCAATTTTCAGTATGCAGTATTAACCCGTCTGTTCCGACAATCCAGCCATTTTCGATACTTGTAAAAGTGATATCTTTCATTTGACCGAAAGTTTTATAATACTTTTGCCATGTATTCCCCCCGTCAAGTGTGCTGAATAAATCATTTTGTGAGAAAGTTAATATCCAAGCTCTTTCTTCATCAATTGAAACAATTTTTTCAATTTCTCCATTAAAGTCTCCTTCTTGTTGTACCCAAGTTTGACCTCCATCGGTAGTGTGGAGAACCGTTTTATTATCACCTGTAATCCAACCGTTTTCTTCGTCATAAAAAGTAATACATTTCAGTTTCAAAGAAGTGTTGCTTACTTGTTGCGACCAGATTTCTCCGCCGTCAACTGTTTTGAGTATCATTCCGTTTTCACCTGTTATCCAACCAATATCGGACGAAATGAATGAAATGTCATAAATATCATTACTCGTAATTCCGAATATTGGATTCCATGTTTGACCATCTACTGTTTTAAGTATTATCCCGTTTTCGCCTACACACCAACCGGTCATATTATCAATCATATCAATCGCCAGCAATTCAGGAGGATACGGTGAAGGCTGGTACTGTATGCTCCAGGTTTTACCGGCATCGTCAGTATGGTATATCCATCCGTTGCAGCCCCAGCCGTCAGTTGAGTTGACAAAGTCATTATCACTAAAATAGTATAAAGAATTGTCCGAAGTTTTAAGTTCCCAATGCTCACCTTTATCTGTGGTTTGAAATACAGCGAGGTTAAAGGTCTCGCTTTCTATTGCAAAAATCCACCCTGTATTATCATCTATAAAGTCAGCTGAAAAAATATTATATCCTGTTGTGTATGGATTGAGGCGACTAAAACTTAAATCCTCCCAAGATACCCCGTTGTCGGTACTCCTACTGATATATGATCCTATATTGTTAGAGCTTCCATAACCGATAATTCCACCTATCCATACAGTATTATCAATTCCGGTAATGGAATAAAGTGATGTATTCTCATTTTCGTTAACAACTACCCAGGATTGTCCTCCGTCTGTTGTTTTGAAAGTACTCCCAATGCCGGTTACATATCCCTCATTTTCATTAATAAAATATGTATCTAATATTAAAGTTGAATTAAAACTGTAAATTTGTGTCCAACTGTTTCCGCCGTTTTCCGTTTTTATCAGATTACTGTTACCATCCGTAATATCTAAAGCCCATCCTGTATTTTCATCTACAAAATTTATGTTGGTGATAGTTGAAGTTAACCCGCTTTGCTGTGGTGTCCATAATTCTCCTCCATTTGTAGTTGCATAAATTATCCCGTCGGTTCCGCAACACCATCCGTTGTTTGCATCTGCAAAGCAAATATCTTTAAAATAGCCGTCATTACCTGATGACTGGGTTGTCCAGGTATTTCCTCCGTCAGTTGTATTTATAATCGTTTTATCTCCTCCCACTGCCCAACCGGTCATTTCATCAATGAAAAAAACCGAAAATAAAGTTTTATTTGTATTGCTATTCTGAATTTCCCAGTCAAGTCCGCCGTTTGATGAATGAATAATTAATCCGCTGTCGCCCACTATCCAGGCATTTTGTTCGTCAGCAAAAAATACGGAAAGAAAATATCTCGGTTGCGAATAAAACTCATCACCGAGTGAAATTTCTTTCCAACTATCTCCTCCGTTTTCGGTTCTTATGGGAGTATAGTTGCCAATTGCAATACCGAGGTCGCTATTGGCAAAATCAATACATAGAATATACTCCGAAGACGGATAAGGGTTGTTATATTTCCATTGTGAGAAAACTTGTTGGTTAACAATGATTAAAAGGATGCCTAAAAAGTAGAATTTTGTTTTCATAGCTGATTGTTTTTGTGTTTTAATATTTTTAAAATAAATTGAAGCAATATTCTGTTTTTAGTTATACCGCCAAAGATAAGAAAATTTAATCTAATTTTGCAAGAATTTTAAAAGAAATTTGTTTTTGGCTGAAAGGAGAGGGATGTGGATTGAACGGAAAAACCCGAATGAAAAAATGAACAGGATAAATTACAAAATATTCACAATATTAACGCTTTTGTCGGTTTTTGCCTGCAACAGGACAGGAGATAAACCCCTATCCGTAATTAAAGGTAAATTCACGGCTCATCCTGACGAATATGTCTATCTTGAAGAGATAAAGGTTCATGATGTAAATATGCTTGACTCGGTTAAGAGCGATGACGACGGCGGCTTTAAATTCGAATTGGTGCAAAAACAAGATGGTTTCTATCTTTTGAAAACGAAGAAGGCCGACAGCTATATAGTGTTGCAGCTTAACAAAGGTGAAAAGGTTGGAGTGGAATCCGACAGTGTTAAATTTCTTAGCAACTATTCGGTGGAAGGTTCTCCGGGGTCTGAATTACTTCTTGAGTTTGAAGAGTTTATGAGTAGCCAGAAAGCAAGAATTGACTCCTTGTATAAAGTATTCACTCGTGAACAGTATCGGCCTGATTTTTTGAAAGTTAAGAAGAAACTGGATTCCATTTATCAGGTTATTTATGATAATCAAAAGAAGTATGTTAAAAGGTTCATTACAGAACATCCTTCCTCTCTTGCCACTTTGCTGGTTTTAAACCGGAAGCTTGGTCGTAATGACGTACTTGATGAGGATGAAGACTTTGATTATTTTCATAAACTTGACAGTGCATTAATGATTAAATATCCCGAAAATGAGCATGCATTGGACAATCACGATAGGGTTGAGAAGATAAGGTTGAGAAAGTTTGACAGATTTGAAGCTGAGAAAAAGGTAATGCCCGGGATGACGGCTCCCAATATTGTTATGAAAGATACTGCCGGCAGTTTCGTTTCGCTAAGAGATATTGCATTTAACGGCAACGATTATGTTCTGGTTTATTTCTGGGCCGGCTGGAATGCAAAATCAAGGCAGGATAACAAAACTCTTGTTTCAATATATAAAGAGTTGAGAAATAATAAAATAGAGATATTTGGTGTTTCGCTCGATGAAAATGAAAAGGTGTGGAAAGGAGCTATAAAACTTGATAAACTGCCGTGGATACAGGGTTGTGATATGCTCGCTCTGAATTCACCTGTAATAAAAGCGTATAATTTATCAGGCGATTTGCCGTTTTATTACATCGTTGATAAAAGACGAAAGATAGTTTACAAAGATAATGACCTGAGTAAAATAATAGAAAAACTGAAAGAATTGTACTAAAACAGAGAGTTTTGAGAGAGTTAAAACCCGGTAAAAAGGTATATTTTGCATCCGACAGTCACTTTGGTGTTCCATCAAAGAAGGAGAGTCTTGAACGTGAAAGGCTCTTTATTCGGTGGCTGGATGAAATAAAGCAAGATGCCGCAGAAATATACCTGATGGGCGACCTGTTTGAATTTTGGTTTGAATATAAAACGGTGATTCAAAAGGGATACGTCAGATTGTTCGGGAAACTTGCGGAAATTACAGACTCGGGAATCCCGGTGTACTTTTTTCGTGGGAATCATGATGTTTGGGCATTCGACTATCTTGAAGAGGAACTGAATATTATAATCTATCCCGATACATTGATAAAAGAGATTGGAGGTAAAAGGTTTTTTCTCGGGCACGGCGACGGTCTTGGAAAGGGAGACAACGGATACAAATTTCTGAAAAAAGTATTTCGTAACAAGTTTAATCAATGGCTTTTCCGTTGGATGCATCCTGATATAGGAACGGCAATGGGACTTTATTGGACCGAGAAGTCAAGGGTCGCAAATGTGATTAAGGGATTGGAGAAAGTGAATAGTGCCGGAATAAAAAGGATAACGGGTTTTTGTGAATCAATTATCGAGAAAGGTGAGAATATTGATTATTTTATCTTCGGGCATATCCATAAACCGAATATTGCCGATATCGGCGGTAAGGCAAAATATTTTAGCATTGGCGACTGGATAACCAACTTTTCTTATGTTGTTTTTGACGGAGAAAAGGTGGAGTTGCAACATTATAATAAATAGAATGGCGTTTCCCAGTGCCGTTTTATAATTTTGAACTCCTGTAAACCGTAATCAGTTCGATATCGTTATCCTTGAAATATCTTTTGGCTTTTTCAAACTCCTTGGTAAACCCGAGAAGATAGCCGCCACCTCCCGAACCACATAGTTTAAGTGTGTAATCGCCGGTATCAAGTCCGTTTTTCCAGTGATCCTGAAAATGATAGGGTATCATCGGATTCATATAATTAAGTTGTATGTCGGATAGTTGATGGAGATAATCGAAAAAGCTATTTATCTCGCCGTTTATGAGGGATGTTATACAGTTGTTTGTAAGTGGAATAAAATCATTAACAATAACCTTGTTATACTTTTCGAGCTTACATTTTTCGAGAAAGAGATGAACGAGTGGTTCCGTTTTTCCAGGTCCGCCGGTATTAACAAGAAAGATGGCTCCGTCACCTTCAACCCTGTTTCGCGGAATGGTAACACTTGTAATTTTATTTTTATTTTTAATCAAAAGTGCAAACTTGATATAGGCATTCAGCGGGTCTATTCCCGAGCTGCGCCCGTGGAAAAATGATTCCTGAGTGGCAAAGATAGATTTCAGCTTAAGCATTTCCGAGGAGTTTAACGAGCGACTTCCGTTTATCTTCTCTTTGGCATAAGCATCGTAAACGGCTGCCACCAACGCACCCGAGCTGCCGAGTCCGTAACTGTGCGGTATCGAAGATTCAAAATAAAGTCCTTTTTCAATATCCTTTTCAAAAGAATCAATATCCATAACACATTCGTTTTTCCGGCTTAGTTTGCGAAGGTATGAAGCATACTCCCTGAGCATTCGGTTCGACTCGTTGGCAAGGTCAAGATCGGTGTATTTATACGGATCGCTGAATATCAATTCACCGTGAAAGTGAGTGAACGGGATGGTCAATGCCATAGAATCGAAAATGATTCCATACTCCCCGAACAAAATTATCTTTGCATAAAAAATACTCTTCCCGTTCATATTTAATTATTGTTTAAGTATATAAAATGGCTTTATGTGCTTGCATATTTATCTTTCTGTAAATTCATTTTTACTTTATCCAAAGTTGAGATTGCAGGTAAATATTTACGAAGTAATTCCTTATTTGTTTTGTCATTTTTTTCAAATAATATTTTCGGGTCTAATCTCGTTATTTGTTTTTCTACGAAAGTAAAATTATTTTCAAGAGTTATTTCGTAATAAAATTCCGTTCTTGAATTTTCCTTTCCTTGAATTTCTGATTTATGTTTTAGTTTTATATCTTTAATATTTCCGTAGTGACCGGTAAAAAATAGAGGTTTCCCTCGACCTCCTTTATATAAATACAAAACTTTTGCGTCAAATACTTCTGATGGAAAATCTCGCACAAAATTATTTTGTTCAATTGCGTGGAAATAAAATTTGTTTGTTTTTATTAAGTTCGGAATATCTTTTTTCCTGCAAAATCCAAGTGCAACTTTTTTTATTGGTTTAGGTTCTGATCTCAAATAATTTATAAATTCTTTTTGAGTATTAAATCCACTGATTTTATTTTTATAAAGTTCAGCAACGTCTGTGTTTTCAATTTCTAATTTTCTACATTTACTAATTTCTAAAAACGCCTTTTCTTTATCTATTCCGAGAAATCTACGATTTGCTAAATTTGATGCAATTCCTGTTGTACTACTACCTGTAAACGGGTCTAAAATCCAAGCATCAGGTTTTGTTGATGCTAAAATCAATCTTGTTAATACTGATAATGGCTTTTGTGTTGGATGTTTTTTGCACGATTTTTCCCATTTTGCAATTGCCGGTAATTTCCAAACATCTTGCATTTGTTTATTACCGTTTAATTGTTTCATTAACTCATAGTTGTAATAATGTGGCACTTTTTTTGATTTTCTTGCCCAAATAATTTGTTCGGTTGAATATGTAAAATAACGACAAGAAAAATTTGGTGGCGGATTTGTTTTTTGCCAAGTTATAATATTAAGAATTTTAAAATCTAATTCTGTTAAGAGTTGACCTATACTAAAAATATTGTGCATTGTGCCACTAATCCAAATAGTAGCGTCTTCTTTCATTAATTCACGGATTTGTTTTAACCATTTGCGATTAAAATTATTGACATAGTCAAATCCGTGAGATTTATCCCATTTTCCTTTGTTAACTGAAACAACCTGACCACTTTGAATTGACAAACCATCATTAGACAAGAAATAAGGAGGATCTGCAAAAATCATATCAAATCTGTGATTGATTTTTGGTAATAAATCCATTGTATCTCCTTTTAGAAGATAAAAGTTTTTGTCTTTGGATTTGAAATATGGTTTAATCATTCTTCCAACATATCAGCTAAAAAATGTAACATTTGACCAAGATTGTGATATCCTTCTGAGAAACCGTATTTTTCACAATTATCCGGAATAAAAATACTTCTGATTTTTATATCCTCATCTTGTGAAACCAATCTCAAAGCATTAACAAGTATTTCTATTTTTTCGTTTTCTGAACGATAGGATGTTGAATTATTAATAATTAAATCCTGCTTTGCTGTGGCAATAATATTCATAGCTATATAAATTTATCATAATCTTTTGCAAAGATAAACAAAATTATAATAGCAACATACAATAAGTATCATTTTTTCAACTGCTTGAAATTTTAGAGTAGTTAATTTTCTTAATAATTAATAATGCTACTAATTGTATGTTGACTTATTGTATGCAAAACACGTCTTTTGCAGTATGGAAAAAGATGATATTTTGATAAAGTTTGGTAAAAAGATAAACCGATTACGAACAGAAAAAGGTTGGAGCCAGGAAGAATTAGCTGAAAAGTCCGGTTTTCATAGAACATATATCGGAATGATTGAACGAGCAGAACGAAATATTTCACTTAGAAATATTGAGAAACTTGCTAAAACTTTTAATGTTGAAATTAAAGATTTATTTGAATGAAACTCCAAGAAGCAATACCTAAAATAGAAAAAATTATAGGAATAAAATTCAAAGATTTATATACGATTGATGAATTAAAGGATATAAAAATAGCAAAAGGAAATACAGGCAAGCTTTTAGAGAAAATAATAGGTTTGCCCGCAGGAAATACTCTTAGAGATTTTGAAAACGGAGAATTAAAAACAAACAAATGTGATGAAACCGGCAAACCTCTTGAAACAATGTTTATTAGTCAAATCTCAAACAGATTTGATGAATTATTAGACGAAAGTTTGGAATTTAAAGATAGTTGGATTTACAAAAAAATTCAAAGATTGTTGTATGTTCCCGTTGTTAAAACTGATGAAGATCCTGACAATTGGTATTTTTTAAAAGCTATTTTTATAGATATTTCACAAAATAAAGATTTATATAATCAACTAAAATTAGATTTTGAGCAAATAAAACAGAAGGTTATAAGAGATGTGGGTTCAGATGATAATTTTATTCATACTTCTAGTGGAAAATATATTCAAATAAGAACAAAAGATGCTAAACCATACAATCCAATTTTCTCTACTCGATTAAATAGAGAAGTATCAAATAAGAATTTTGCATTCTATTTTAAGAAAGACTTTATGAAAGCAATTAACCCTATTAGTTTGTAATTAACAATTCCGTTAATTGTCCCCGTTTACTTGGATTAGCGTTAATACTTCTTCGTGCATTTACTCTATGAATTTTAAATGAAGCATACAAATCATCAAAAAATGTGTTATTATTATCTTTCCCTTTGACATCCGAATTACTTAAAATCCATTGATAGTTCTGTTTGTCTAATATTTCACAAAATTCTTTAAGTCTTATTTGTTCGGCATCATTAAATTCATCTTTTGCATACGAATTAAAACTTGAAGTTTCGCTTAATGGCTTATATGGCGGATCAAAGTAAAAGAATGTATTATCATCTGCATATTTCAAAGTTTCCGAGAAATCCCCGTTTAAAATCTCAACCTTTTGCAATACTTTTGAAACTGCCAAAAGATTTTCTTCATTGCATATTTGAGGGGTTTTATAACTTCCTATCGGTACATTAAATTCATTCTTTCGGTTAACTCTATAAAGTCCATTAAAACAAGTTCTATTTAAAAAAATAAATAATGCACTTTGAGTTGTTTGATCAGAGTTTCTTGTATTGAAAAGGGATCTTTTCTCGTAATAATATTCTTTTTTCGTCTCTATGTTTTCGGTAATATTATGATATTCGACTTCCCATTTTTTAAGTATATCAATTAAGTCTCGGACATTATGTTTAATTGTCAGGTATGAATTTGTTAAGTCCTGATTAATATCGTTGATTACAGCATTTTTAATATTTGGGAAATGTTCCAACATCCAGAATAAAACTGCACCGCTTCCGACAAAAGGTTCAATGTATGTAAAATCATTTGTTTTGATATTATTTGGAAGTTGTTCTTTGATTTGTTCAATCAATTGGGTTTTCCCACCTGCCCATTTTAAAAAAGGTTTTGCTCGCATATTTTATAAACATCTAAAATTTTAAAAGTCTTTTGTATTCTTTTCTTACAAATTTATCTGCATTTTCCGTTCCGGAACAAACCCGATAAACATTTTTACTCTTCGCAAATAGTCACTACGGTTTTATCCCGTCGTCAATCCACCTTTCGTTTTCACAAAGACCGACCACCTTTTGTTCAATAAACTCTTTTATTGCAGTTTTATCCCTTCCCGGATACAACAGATGAACATTTGGTCCGGCATCAAGGGTAAAGGCTACAAATTTACCGGTTTTTTCTCTGAAATTCCGAATCTCATCAATAATTTTCCAGGTTCTTTCATTTAACAGTGTGAATCCCGGATTTGAACTCATCATTAACGAATGTAATGTAAGAGCTTCATTTTCTATGATATGCGTAAACATATCTTTGTCACCTGTTGTTAAAGCACTCATCAATGTTATTATATTCTCATTTGCCTGTAGGTATCTTGCTTGGGCAAAAGGGTGGTTTTGCATCAATCCGTGTCCCGCACTGCTTGATATTTTCTTCTTTCCGGCACTTGTTATCAGTATGGCATCCCTGATATCCGAAAAAGTGTCATTGATTTCAACAGGTAACGGAATGGCGATTTCGTCGGAGGAGCCTTTTACGGCAGTGCTTTCGCCCCAAAGGACAAATCCGGGAAACACCGACCTTGCAGCACTTCCGGAACCTAATCTTGCCATAAATGAAGCTTTTGTTAAAAATTTTTTTTCATCGCGTAATGTGCCGAACAGCTTTTTTTCAATTGAGCATATACACAAAGCAAGTGCACTCATTGCCGATGCCGAGGAGGCGATTCCCGAGGAGTGGGGAAAAGAGTTTGTACTGCTAATGGTAAGATGGAGATTCTCGAGAAAAGGAAAGTATGTTTGCAAAACGGACAGGTATTTTCTTATCCTGCCGGCAAAATATTCATTGGCAGTTCCTTCAAAGTAAAAGTCGAACGATAACCATCTTTCCTTTTTAAAACGGTATTTGATGACTGTATCGGTAACGGAATTTTCTAAAGTAAAGCTTATTGACGGGTTTTGCGGTATTTGGTAATTCCGTTTTCCCCAATATTTGACAAGTGCAATGTTTGAATGACTGCGATGTTTTACCGTAAAAGTTCCGTCGAATGATCTTTTACCGGTAAGTTGCAATGCTTCATCACGATATTTTTCCTCATACTTTACCATACTTTCACCATTTCATTAAAAGTTAATACGGTATTCAACCCTTTGCCGGAAAAATATTTTTTTACCGCAGAATAGGGTCTGGGGGAAGTGACCATAATAAAATCTCCTCCCCAGGCTCCGAGAGACTTGATTTCTCCGAAAAAATCCCGAAAAAGTTCTTCTTTTACCGGCTTTTTTTTCAGTATTCTGGAAATAATCAGTTCATGCTCTTTTATGTAATAATCAAAGTCTTTGAGTGACGGTGCATAAGCCAGACTATCACTAAGTTGTGAGATATCTTCAATTTCGTGATGAAATCTTTTTTTTATCCTTCCGAAGGAGCTAACCTCATCAGCCGAATTTTTTTTATTTCCAAGCCATACAAAGTTGATGTTTCCGGCAAACTCAGGATTAAAATCAACCTTTTCGGTATGTGGATTTTTATTTATCAGGGAATAAAAAAGCGGGCCGTTACTTCTTGCGCAGGCAATATCGTAGCCCGAGCCTGAAGAAACTGCAAAATGCAATTTAAAGGGGTCAATATCTGTCCAGTATGCGATATTTGATATTAACGTTGAACTGCTTCCCAGTCCCCAATCCAAATTAAAATCCGTTTTATTGATGATTTTTATATTGTTCAGTTTACGCACAAAACCGTTGCTCAGTTCGTCGGCAGCATTAAGTATCTTAATCAAATTTGCTGCAACTTTCCGGTCTGTTGTTTCAATAATCTGAAGCGTTTTGGGTTTAATACGTGCACGAAACCACAACTTATCATTCTCAAAGTTGTCCCAGATTATTGATTCCTCGTCAGTTTCTTCAACAACCATTGACTGGCTGAAACATACGGGAACGGCAAAAGCTCCGGCACCTTTCAGAACCAGATATTCACCTGACAATAATAATTTCCCGTTTGATGTAAACTTCATAATTTGTTAAGAATAAACTTCGGAATGCCCGGAGGCCTGACTACGTAACTTTTCCAAAAACTCGAATACGCTATTTACCGTTACTTTTTTATCTGCAAACCATTTTTTAGCCTTCTCCTTTTCATCGGCGTTCGCATCGTACTTGTTCAGAATATTCAGGAGGTGCATTTTCATATGACCTTTCTGTATTCCTTTAGTAGTAAGCGATTTCAGCGCACCAAAGTTGTTCGCAAGCCCTGCTGTTGCAGCAATACGCATCAATTCGTCGGCTCCGGGGTCATCGAGAAGTTCCAGCGACCTTTTGACGAGCGGATGCAGTGAGGTGAGCCCTCCGACAGTTCCAAGAGCCAGGGGTACTGTTAATGTATATTTAAACCTGTTATTCTTAATTTCTATATCCGTAAGGCTTCGGTATTTTCCGTCTCGGGAAGCAAAAGTATGTCCGCCGGCTTCAATGGCACGGAAATCATTTCCGGTAGCAAGTGCAACGGCATCAATACCGTTGAAGATACCTTTGTTGTGTGTGGTTGCTCTGTGGACATCAATTTGCGCTATCCTGACCGCTTTTTCAAATTTAAGTGCAAATTCCTCTCCTGTCAGTTCGTCATCAATGGTATCCAAATCACTTATGTCACACTCAACCCAGGCTTTGACAAGACAGTTGGGAGTGTAGTTTGAAAGGATTGACATAATTATCTCGACACGTTTTTCATCTTCCGTAAAATAGGGGCTGGCTTTTAGAAAATCTTTAAGTCCCTGAGCAAACTCTTCAAGACAGGAGTTGATAAAGTTGGCGCCCATTGAATCAACAGTGTTAAAAGTAGCTTTTAGCTGGTAATAGTCATCCATTTTATCGCTCATATCCACAAATTCAATATCGAGAATGCCTCCGCCGCGCTTTTCCATATTGGATGTAATATGTTTGGTGCGGAAAAGGAGGTTTTCTTTAAGGTCGGGCATTAACGAAATAAACTTATCCTTGCTGCCGTGCCAGATGAAATGTACCTGTCCGATCTTTTCCGTGGAGATTATCTCTGTATGAAACCCTCCGTTTTGAGCCCAGAATTTGGCACTGTTCGAAGCGGCGGCAACAACGGAACTCTCCTCTATTACCATTGGAATATGATATATTTTACCGTCAATTATAAAGTTGGGTGCTATTCCG
>Ga0256841_1002711_pt1 | contig 13857 bp, 10 predicted proteins | sample 356308metaG_FD_185971 | JGI IMG/M metagenome (GOLD analysis project Ga0256841, IMG submission 185971) | Hydrothermal vent microbial communities from Mid Atlantic Ridge, Atlantic Ocean - 356-308 | ecosystem: Environmental > Aquatic > Marine > Hydrothermal vents | place: Atlantic Ocean: Mid...
ACTTTACGCCAATTCATCCGGGGGAAATTTTAGTAGAAGAATTTTTGAAACCTCTAAAGCTAAGTCAAAATAAATTAGCTGTTGCAATAAACGTTCCTCCCCGAAGAATAAACGAAATTGTTTTACAAAAGCGAAAGATTACCGCCGATACTGCTATTCGTTTGGCAAAATATTTTAATATGTCACCGGAGTTTTGGCTCGGTCTGCAAATGGATTATGATCTTGATATAGCAATGTTGAGTAAAAAGTAATGATGAATATATTTTTGCTAATTGCAAGTTGAACTTTCAAATTACAAGATAGAATTTTTAAGTAACCTAAGTACCAAAAGTTAAAAACCATTTAGCAACGAGATGTGGTTCGCTTCGTTAAGTCTCGATAAATATAAAATGGCGGATATGAATTGAGAATTTCTATTGTTTTTCTTTGTGCGACTTTGTGAAACTGTTTTTGAAGTGCCTAAAGTACTTAAAGTTAAAAACAATTTGTAGAAATCTATTTCACTAAAGTTTCGCAAGTTTACACATTTGACCTTTCACACATACGCTATATTGCTAATACTCGAATCACAAAGGATTGTTAATTTTATTTAACCGTAAATTTTTATATTGTTGCAAGCCCGTAAAATTTATTTTCCCCTAAACAAACTTGATCGAATATTTTTATGATCTTCTCTTTGCTTATTTTATCAAAATCTTCATGCCTTGGAACAATTATCAAACCGCTCATATCCACCGCAGCCGGACTAACCATAATTTTACCGGAGTCGTTTAAGAAAAAATAATCTGGGCGATGCTTTGCTCTGGGAAAAATAATTATCTTCCACTTATTGTTTTCATACATGCCAATAATGTTTAACATCGGCTCGTCATCTATTCCCAGCAGTTCCTGCATTTTGCCTATAAGTTTATAAAATACCGACTCAATTTCTTTTTCCTCCGAACCTTCCAGAAAAAACATTTTTCTCAAATTATCAACAACGGCAAAAAGCACGGTATTGCCCTTTTCATAAATTATTTTACCGGACAATGCTTTGGAAGAATCGTATTCGCTTTCAATGGGCATAACTCCTTTAGATCCCGCTTGGAAATGCATATGGTCCGGAGCCGATGCGCCGCATTTTGGTCCGTTATAAAATAAGGTTAATGTATCGCCCAATTCTTTTGCCAATTGCAGAAACGTCAGAAAATTTCCAACAATTGTTTGCGGCACATGCATTTTGTTTACAATTGTAAAATGTTCTTTAAAAATAGGAAACGGATTACACAAAATTAAAAAGTCTTTATTAAAAGGAATTCCCCGTTGTTCTACCGGTAAATTATCCAAACACAAAAAACACTTTCTGTTTTTTATAGAATCTTTATCAACTTTTGCCGATGTTGATTTAATTCTTCCCGGATTAAATTGAATTTTAATTTCTATTTTAGAAAAATCAAACGATTTAATTTGTATATTGTTCAAATCATCATAATTTCTTCGGCACAAATCCCAGCTTTGTTTTTGCTGATTTAACAATGCAATAACACCGGATGAAAGCGAAGCGGAGGAGCCGGATTGCTCAAGTTCGGATTTTGGGATAATTAAGTTTGGATTCGGCATTTTACTTTACGGTCGAGTTTAATTTTTGCCGGGCTAAAATTTCTATTGTTCTAATTCTGTCTTTGTAAAGATTATTTGTGTTTAAGCTTTCGAAATCCAAAGCGGCGTCGCTATTTCCTTCCCAGCGCCGGCAGCGGTAAACCGGTTGATAAATCCTTCCGATTTGATAGCGGCGTGAAATTGCTAATCCCACGGCATAATCTTCGCCGTAGCTTACGTCAGGCACTTTAATATTTCTTAAGACAGGTGTATAAAAGGCTCGAGGAGCTCCGAGTCCGTTAATCCGCAGCGCATTATTTCTTCCGTTATCGGGCGTCCATTCTCTATGATCGATAATACCCGGCGGTATTTCCTCAAGATTGAAATTCGTCATTTGATACGAGCCGATAACCATTGCACATTTTTCTTTGTAAAATTTATCGACAATTTTTTGTAAAGTTGTTTCATCGTAATATAAATCATCGCTATCAAGTTGAACGGCGAATTTTCCACATTCAGGATGAAAAGCAGCTTCGTTCCAACATCCGCCTATTCCCAAATCTTTTCTTGCGGGAATTATGTGAATTAATCTATCGTCATCAAACGAGCGGATAATTTCCGTTGTGCCGTCGGTTGAATGATTATCCACAACAATCAAATTAAACTTAAAATTTGTTTTTTGGGTAAGTACCGATTTTATGGCGTCTGCAATAGTTTTCTCCCGGTTGAAAACGGGAATAATAACCGAGGCTTCAATATCGAATTTTTCAGCGTTAAAGTTTATTTTTTGGAATTCCGGTTTCAGATATGCACCTATCCGTTTTAAATGTTCGGTAAAAGCTTGTTCCATTTCTATTTGAACTTTTCTGTTTTTCGGATCGACGTAGTCAAATTGTTTTTCTCCCGATTTTCTAAGATCATACTCGTTAACTGTGTACAGAAATTCAGGAACCCGTAAAAATGAAAATTTTCTGGAAAGAGCAAGTCGCAATTCGTATAATCCGGCAAAAGTATAATTGCCACTTATCTCGGTTTGGATGGACTTTAACGCTTTTGCAGAGACCAAAAACATACTGCCGAAGTTAAAATCGTCTCTCACGCTGCCTAATTGATAATCTATTAACGGATGTTTCTTTAATTCGCCATCCTTAAATTCATAGTAGTTGGAATAAATAAAATTCGAATTTGCATCAATAGCTATATTGTATAATCTTTCGACGGCAAATTGTCCCAGTTTAATCAAATCAGGCTTTGTAACAAACAAAACAAAACCGGAATTGACGTTTGTTATTATTTTATTTATTGATTCGGACGAATACAGATTACTAACTTGTACTGTTTCATAATTTTCAAATTGAGTGCTTTTTGAAATTATCTTAATCTTATCGATCAATTCCGAAGTTTGCAAAATATTGCATGCGGCATTAGTCGAGTTGTAATTAGTATTGAAAACAAATACTGAAATTTTTCCCATATTTATTCCTTTATTTAATATCAAAATTCAAACCGAATAAAAATTCCCTTCCCGGTTCGGGTAAACCCCATTGAGTATAATACAATTTATCAAAAATATTGTTTACACGTAGAAATGTTTCGATTCCGATTTTATTAATCAATTCAAACCGGTAAGCAATTCTCATATTTAAAAGAAAATATGATGGTAACTTTTGAAAATATTGACTTCCTTCTTTTAACCCGAATTCCTTGCTAATATAGTTCATTTCCAAAAGTAAATCCAAGTTTTTATTATAACTATAATTTAATTGCAACCCGGAAATTACTTGAGGTTTATATTCTAATGTATCATTAAACTCTCCGTCTTTATTTTTTGCAAAAGAATTTAAGTAAGAAACATTGAAATTCAGATTAACCTTTTCTGCAAGAATTATTTTTGAATTTAATTCAAATCCCCATTTTCTGATTTTATCTTTATTAATGCGTTTAAATTGATTTTCTGGCAGTGCAATTCTTTGTATTCCGTTATTCAATAATGAATAGAATATTGAAAACCCGTATATGTTTTGGTTAACAATATATTTCCAATCCGATTCCAAATTGTAGACTGATTCCGAACTTAAATTAGGGTTAGGAACAAATCTTCCCAGTGCGTCCGAATACAATTCCCGTAACGTTGGGAAACGTGTTTTTTTTCCGTAAACCAATTGGGTGGATAATTTATCCGAAAAGAAATAATTAAATTTGGTTTTAAAATTTACCGATGTTTGATTCTTTTGTTTAGGTTTACCGCCGGTTCGGGGAGTGTATTGATTATCCAAACCGAAGCCGGCTAAAAACGAAAATTTATCTTGATGGATTTCATATTCAGTTCCCAAACTAAAAATGTTTTGCGAAAAAGTATTTTCAAAACTGTTGGTATTTAGGAATTTTTCTTTATGAACGGAACTTAAGCTGCTTGTAGAAATGTTTAATTCTGAAAATCCTGCGATAAACAAAGAATAAACTGCGCGTCCATACACGGTAAAATCGTTATCCTCTTCATTATTAGCCAATTGCAAATATGTTTCGTTTGTAAATTGGTCGATTCGCATATTGAATTTTGTAACGGAGAAAGAATATTTCAACCAACCGGCGCGCCCCAAATTATGGTCGCCGTTCAAAATTAAATCCAACTTTCTCCACAAAGGAATTTTCCAAAATCGTGGTTTACCCACATTCGTTTCGGGAGGAACTCCTTTTTGTGCGTCAACCAATGATGATGATAATCCGATTTTTGAATTTTCCGATATGCTGTAGTTAATCTTAAAAAATGCCGATAGTTTTTTACGATGGCTATTTAATCTATATATTGAATTATTGTAAACATCCTTTTGGGTCCCCGGTAGTTTAAAATCTCCGCTCTTAACGTAAGATAAAGATGCGAAATAGGAAAAACGATTAAAATAATTTGAATAATTTATAAAGTATTTCCGGTAACTATTTGATCCGAATTGCGTTCCGGCGCTTCTTAACAAGTTTGTGGGACCAGGGGAAAACGACTTGATAGAAATAACACCGCCTAATGTATTTGCTCCGAATAAAACTGATGGTGTTCCTCCGAAAACCATTATTGAACTTAGCATTTCGGTTGGAATTAAGCTCAAATCTATTCTGTTATCCCAAGGAATGGAAAGTGGTATGTCATCGAAAAACAACGCAAGTTGTCTTACTCCGTATCCTCTCAGAAATAACTGACTTTCTCCTCGCGAGTTTGTTTGCCGTTTTAATGAAGGAATGTATTTAGCAATTTCGCTCACCGAGTTTGCATCGGATTGATAGATATATTTTCTTTTTACTACACTAATAGGTTTAGGTTCTATAAATTCCTCACCGCTAATAGTTATTTCCTTTAATTTATAAGTTTGGGCAGAATCTTGTGCAAATAGATCGAGTCCTGCGTAAAAGCCGGAAACAAATAGAAAAAAGATAATTGATATCAATCCCATAGAACAACATTACCTTTATAGAATACATGATAATAATTTTGAAAAGTATTGCTTGAAATAAAATGCTTTAGAGTGAAAATTACAAATAAAATGATGTGTATAAGTACACTATGGTTTATATAATTATTACGGAAATTTGCTATTAAAAAACTAATAAACTAAGTTTTAAATTAATGTTATTTTAAATTAGCAATTAGTTGGAATTAACAATTATTGGAATATTTCTATATATTTATAAAATAATTTTAACTCATTCCAACACAAAAAACAGGAGCACGCCATGAAAAAAGTCGTTGCAATTATTCTTGTATTATTTTTACTTGTAAGCATTTCCAACGCTCAAGTTGGGAAAATGTCAATTGAACCCAATGTTGTATTGGCATTACCGATTGGCAGTTTCGGTGACGGACACAATATAGGCATTGGTGGTTCAGCTATGTTTATGTATAGGGTCATCAATCAATTGGACCTAACTGGAAGTATTGGTTATATTAGATGGGGAAACAAAGATATAGATGGTAGCTTCAGTTCTGTTCCGCTTTTATTCGGAGCAAGATATTATTTTCAAAGAGGGCAAGTGATGCCTTATGCAAATGCTGAACTCGGTTTACATTTCAGTAGTTCTAAAGTTAGTTTACCAACTTTTACGTTTTTAGGCCAAACAGTTGGCGGAGGTAACGAATCCTCTTCCAGTACAGATTTTGGTATTGACTTTGGCGGAGGCACATTAATTAAAATTACACCCAACTTTATGATGGACGCAAATTTTCAATATAATTTAATTGCGTCTTCAGGTTCGGCAAGCTTTTTGAGCTTAGAAATTGGGGCTGTTTTTGGATTAAATTAATATAATTAATTATTAAAGACGGCATTTTAACATGCCGTCTTTAAGTTAATCAAAAAATTCACAAATCTTTACAATTCGTATCTTATCCCGCTGGTTATTGCAAAATAAAACACCGATGTGCCCGAAGCAAAAATGGGTCCGAGCTGTAAATCAGCAGGAATATAGAGTTTAGGGGCAATCGGGAAGTTAGCTCCTCCCCCAAATCTTATTCCAAAATAAGGTCCTCCTGTATAAAACCATAGACTAAATCCGCCATTAATATAAGGTTTTATTTTTGAACCGGGAACATCAAAATAATACTTGAAATAATCTGCCCATTCAATAGGAGTGCCGCTTTGTGTGTTAATATTAAACTCAGTACCTACTGCCATATTTCTATTAAATTTTACTTCTGCCATTGGACCTAACTGCAGTCCGGCGGAACTACCGCCCCCTCCGCTTGCAATAGATAAACCTAACCTTCCACCAACAATCCAACTGGGTTTTTGTGCAAATAGGGAATGAGTTGAAAATAGAATAAAAATGAACGAAAAGAATAAAATAATTTTTTTCATATAATTCTCCATTAGTTTGGTAAGTCTTGCATTAAAATATAACTTTTTTTTTAATTTTAAACTAAGTATATGTTGCCGCAAGCTTTAATAGAATTCAATTTGGGAATCTTTTTCTAACTGATATTTTTAATAATCATTTCCGTTAAAATTTACATCTATAATTGGATTATAATTCTCATTTTTAACCTAAATTAGATCTCTGCTTTAATTTTCCCAATTAGTTTTCCACTGATTTAGACCAGTTTTGACGTATTTTATCTTATAAAAAAACTAACATGTCTTTCCACTGCTGTTAACGACGTTAAAAACATATCATTGTTACTTACTAATTATTTATCCTTTTTAAAATATTGTTAAATTCTCAAAATTAAATTCTTTCCAATTTAAGAGTTGTGACAAGTTTGTCGGAGTAACAAAAAAACAAGTAGAAAAGACGATAATGAAGAGTAAAATAAACTGTTTTGGATTTACGATTCCACTCAATTTCATTTTGTTATGGTTGTTTAATTCTAAAATAAATCTACTGATATTGAAATAAAATAACAAAAAAATTAAGTGAAAATTCAATCAGATAAATAAAAATTTTGTTTTTTAAAATTATTTTATTATTAATTTTTTAATAAATCCTATTTATTATTAAACTGGAGGAACAATGAAAAGGCTTTTATTTGTTTTCACGCTGGTTGTAATTTTTCAAACGGTAATGTTTGCACAGCCTTCCCTTGGTGTTTATGTAGGTTACGGGGCTTCATCTTTTGATGATAATTTGATCGGATTAAAAACTTCTTCTTCTGCGGGATATTTACCGGTAGGAGCGCAAGTGGGATACAGCTTAACAGGTTTGCCTTTTGGTTCATTGGGGTTTTTTGCTGAGTTTGATTACTCGGCTGTGCCTTTTTCATTTGAGGTATTTGAAAACCTTGAAGGCACAAACATAAAAACCTCCGATGTTAAAATTAGTCAAACTTTTATAGGAGCCGTTATTAAACTGAAATTTGGAGTTGGTTTTTTCAACCCATTCATACGTGTTGGAGGAGGAGCTTATTTGGGCAGTCTAAAACAAGAGTTTACAGATGATGCTATTAATTATGTTCAGCAGCAAGGTCAAACACTTGAAAATGGGGACTTTAATTTTAAATCAGCTTTTGGTTTTAATATTGGAGCCGGAACTGATATAAGAGTCGGTAAAGTTACCGGTCTCTTTGGCGAATTTGTTTATCATATTGTATCAAGAGAACTTGACGTTCAAGGCGCTTCATCGGCATCGGCTAATAATTGGGCCGCTCATGTCGGAATTCAAATTGCTATTTAATTAAATATCAGATTAATTTTAAAGACAAGCGGGAAAAGTTAACTTCTTCCCGCTTTTTTATTTGCATATTTTATTTATGCATTTTTTTATGAATCTAAAGCAATTAATTCTTATCTTTTATTTATCATAATGTAAACTGATTTTTGTTCTAATTAATAAAGGATAACTGTTGGGAAGATTTTTTGAAGAAATAAAAAAACGAAAAGTACGCAAATGGATAGCGGTATATTTAAGTATTGCCGTAACTATAGTCGGTATTACAAATATAATGGTAAACAGGTACAATCTTCCAACCAAAATATTTGATACGACATTAGTTCTTTTAAGTATTGGAATTTTAAGTATTTTATTAATTGCTTGGTTTCACGGTGAGCCCGGAAAGCAAAAAGTTAAAGTTAAGGAAATAGTTCTTCATTCAATTGTAATTTTAGCGGCAGGTTTTTTCATAATTTCCATCACAAGTTCAAAATCTTTTAACGTATTACCCGAGAATACTAAAACAGTTGCGGTACTTCCGTTTACAAATATGAACAAAGATGAACAAGACGATTTTTTTAGCGATGGAATTACAGAAGATTTATTAACCCAACTATCTAAAATATCAGACCTGAAAGTTATTTCCCGAACTTCCGTTATGAAATATAAGAACACTAAAAAGAGCATTAAGGAAATCGGCACGGAATTAGGCGCCGGTTCAATTTTAGAAGGTAGTATTAGAAGAATAGGAAATAAAGTAAGAATTGTAGGACAGCTAATTGATGCAAATAATGACGAGCATATTTGGGCTAATACTTACGATAGGGATTTAAATGATATATTTGCAATACAGTCAGAAATTGCTCAAAAAATAGCCGGCGAACTTGCGGCTAAATTAACACCGATTGAAAAAAAATTTATAAATACCAAACCTACCGAAAATATTGATGCATACACACTCTACTTGAAAGGAAAACATTTTTATTATAATTACAATAAAGAAGATAATGAAAAAGCAATTTCCTTATTTAAAAAAGCTTTAAAAATCGATTCGAATTATTCGTTAGCGCTTGCCGGACTTGCAGATGCTTATAACCAAAGAGTAACCAAGTATTGGTTTGCAAATACTTGGTTCGATTCGGCAATAGTGCTAAGTAAAAAAGCTTTAGAAATAAATCCCGACTTACCGGAAGCTTATAAGTCACTTGCTTCTGCTTATGATGGAATTGGGAAAAAAGAATTAGCCGCAGTAAACTATAAAGAAGCTATAAGATTGAATCCGAATTATACCCAAGCAATTATGAATTACGGCCAGATTGAATTATTTTCCGGCAAATACGATGAAGCATTTTATTGGATAAGAAAAGCAAATGTTCTAGCCCCCGATAATATTCTTGGAATAATCAGCAGAAGTTATATTTACAAATATTTGAGGTGTGATGAGCTTGCTATTCAATGGGCTACAAAAGCTGTAGAATTAGATCCCAATAATCTTTTCTCAAATTTTAATTTGGGTGATACCTACCTGAGTGCCGGAAAGTATGAGCTGGCTAATAAGTATTTTAAGAAAGTGATTAAGATTAATCCAAAGTGGGTATTAGGGTGGTTTTTAGGTTCGCGTATTGAAACGGCATTAGGAAATTATAAATTGGCTAAAGAGTATACTGATAAATACATGAAAATTGCTAATACAAAACCGGAATATTTTTACGGTTATTATTTGTTGAAATTAAATAAGAAAAAAGAAGGCTTGAAAATTTTAAAACAGCAGCAAAAGGAATATGAAAAATATATCCAAAATGATCCTGATGCCACACAACTCGATTATATATCATTGGCTGAGATATATAGCATTCTAAATGAAAAAGAAAAAGCCTTTTCGGTTTGGTCTAAATCAATTGAGCAAGGCAACAATGATATAAGCAGAACAAAGTATTATCCTTTTATGAATTCATTAAAACCGGATTTCCGGTACAATTTATTAATTAATAAAATGCAAAGCCGAATAGATTCGATGAAAAATATAATTAAGGAGAAATATCCTACTTATAGAATATGCGAATAATTCTTACTATTTCATGATATTAATTTTCGTAGTTTTAATCGAACCGATTACTTGATACTCTTTATCTTTCACTCCGGCTTCTATAAACATTAAACAGCTCGGCATAGCTTTCTTACGTGGCAATGCATTCTTTCAAAGATGGAAGATATTTAATAATCCGAACATGTACAATTAGTATCTTATTTTATTATAAATCTATAATTTAATATCTAAGCTTTATGACATACTTACTAATCGAACCTTAGATTTACAATAATAAAATCTTTTGTTTACTTGAAGTTTTGTATAAAGCTTCAGATGGAAACGGAATTTTTTAAATTTATTTATACAATAAAAATTGGAGATTCAGATGAGAAAAAGGAAGACTTAACAGTGAAGAACTCAATAATTTTTTAACTATTAATTAAAATTAACCGTTAAACTAATTTCCCATTAAATCGCCAATAAACCTTAGACTGGGAGAATTTGAATTTGATATAATAATTTTCAAAATTGCAGTTAGCGGAACAGCAATAAACATACCTACAATTCCCCAAATATATCCCCAAAGTAAAAGAGAGAGAAGAATTACCAAAGGGTTTAGTCCTAATCTATTCCCAAATATTTTCGGTTCCAAAATATTTCCTATAATATTTTGAACCACTGTAATTATTCCCGCTACCAACAGTGCATATGTAAAAGATTCATATTGAATTAAAGTCATTAAAGCCGGTAAAATAACCGCAATAGCCGAACCGATGTTTGGAATAAAATTGAGTATAAAAGTTAGAACGGCCCAAACAATTAAAAAGTCGATGTCAAATAACCAAAGAACAAAAGCCACTAATATTGCAGTGGAAAGACTTATAAGGAATTTTGTAACAATATATTTCTGAACTTGCTCGGTAATATCTTTAAATGTCTTTTCAAACGTTTTTTCTTTTTCCAGTTTTAATTTTTCAATGTCAGTTTCCGGAATTTTACTGGAAATTAAATCGGGTTTGGAACTTTTTAGCTTTTTCTCAATTTGTTTTAATGAACTTTTTGTGTGGGTTTGTACATATCTTTTTTTAATCGTTTCAATAATTTTTGAATGACCGCTGCTAACAAAAATGAAAAACAACAAAACAAAAAAACTAGTGGAAAAAATTGAGAGCGTAGATGTAAATAAACCGCTGGCAATTCCACCGTAATCAATATCCGTCAAAATGCTTTTCAAATTAAATTGTGTAAAAAGAGGATCGGTAACACCAAATGTAGAAGCGGTTTTTCGAATAATACTGTTTAACTTTTGCTCATAAAGCGGAAGTGCATCTCCAAACTGCGCAAACGAATCGATTATAAACCGGGAAATTCCCCAAATGATTAACGAGATTATTATTAAATCAATTAGAATAGCAAAACTTTCGGGAATTTTTTTGTCTTTCAAAAAGTTATTGAGCGGCTCAAATACGAAAAGAAAAAAATATGCAATTACTAACGGAATGAAAATATGTTGTAATTCTTTTAGCACAATAAAAAGAATAATAAGTGCAATAAACGATATAGAAAACTTAACGACAGGATCGGCTAAGGTTTTTTTCATAAGATTATTTCGCCAATAATTTTTAAATCAAAGATATTAATATTTTTTATAAAAGTTATTAAGGAAAAGTTTATTTTTATAAATAATTAACAAACATACATATAACATAATGTTTAATCTTAAATTGAAAATACTTTTTGTTTTTGCCGTTGTATTCTTTCATATTTCATGTTCCCCGGATTATTTGGTTGGGAGCAAAATTGTCTCGGTAACTCATCCTCAATGGAGTTACAATTCAACCATTTATGAAGTAAACATCAGGCAATTTACTAAAAGAGGAACATTTAAAGCTTTTGCAAAACATTTACCCCGATTAAAAAAATTAGGTGTCGATATTTTATGGCTGATGCCCATTAATCCTATTGGAAAGAAAAACAGAAAAGGAACACTGGGAAGTTATTATTCCGTCAGAGATTATAAAGGAATAAATCCGGAATTTGGCAGCAAAAAGGATTTTAAAAATTTGGTAGATGAAATTCACAAATACGGCATGCATGTAATTATCGATTGGGTTGCCAACCATTCGGCTTGGGATAATGTTTGGGTAAAAACTCATCCCGATTTTTACACTAAAGATGAACATGGAAATTTTGTGTTGCCCGTTGCAAACTGGACCGACGTAATTGATTTTGATTATTCAAATAAAAAATTGTGGAGTGCAATGGCAGACGCAATGCAGTATTGGGTAAAAGAATTTGATATTGATGGTTTTAGATGCGACGTGGCAGCAATGGTTCCAAAAGAATTTTGGGCTTATGTGAGACCGCAGCTTGATAAATTAAAACACGTATTTATGCTTGCCGAAGCAAACGAACCCTTTCTTCATGAATATTTTGATATGACGTATAACTGGCAGTTAAAAGATTTGTTAAATGATATAGCTAAAGGAAGAAAAAAGACGGCAGATATTTACAGTTATTTAAAAGAAGAAAAAAACAATTATCCGCCTGATGCATACAGAATGAATTTTACATCTAATCACGATGAAAATAGTTGGAACGGAACGGTCTTTGAAAGATTAGACGGAGCCGCTGAAATAAGCGCTGTTTTTGCATGTTTAATTCCCGGAATGCCGATGATTTATAATGGTCAGGAAGCCGGATTAAATAAACGGTTAAGTTTTTTTGAAAAGGATTCAATCAATTGGAAACCGAGTAAATTTGGAAATATTTATAAAACTTTATTTCACGAAAAACATGTTAACCAAGCTATGTTAAACGGTTCTAAAGGTGGTAAGCTTAATGTGATTAAATCTAACAATAAAAATATTTTCGCATTCGAACGAAATAAAAATGGTGACCGGATAGTTGGAATATTTAATTTTACAGCGGAAGAACAAATATTTACGGTGGGAAGAAATGTATTTAACGACAAGTTTAACGATATCTTTACTCATAAAATATTTAAGTTAGGCAAAGATAAAAGAATGAAATTACCGGCTTGGGGTTATAAGGTCTTATCTGATAGGACGCTGATAAATACTGATTGTTTATGATTTGCACTGAGGGGATGGAACACGGATAACGCTGGTGCAACGGATTTTCACGGATAAAACTTTAACAAAAAATAAAAAACAATCTCAAAGCTTAATAAAGGTTTATATTTAAAATTCTTTGTGTCCTTGCGTCTTTGCGGTTAAAGAAGGAACACGGATAACACTGATGCAACGGATACTCACGGATAAAACTTTAACAAAAAATAAAAAACAACCTCAAAGCTTAATAAAAGTTTATATTTAATATTCTTTGCGCCTTACTGTCTTTGCGGTTAAAGATGGGACACGGATAACGCTGGTATAACGGATTTTCACGGAATAATTAAAAAATTGATTCAAAAATTTTATTAGTTCTTGTGCTAGATATTCCAATAGAACGAAAACCCAAATCTTATTAAATAGGATAGGTTATAAATATAATCTATATGATATTCATCAACGCCAGAATAAGAATAACCGATTTTCTCTTTTAATAATTTGAAAAACATTAAATTGAGAGCAAAATTATTTGATGTAAATATATCAACTCCTACTCCCATTAAAGGGAATAATCCAATATATATACCGTCTCCCGATGTTTGAGCGGCATGACCACCTTCTTTGTTATAATGTACAGTAAAATTGATTTTAGCATATAACCAGTTAAAAAATATTTTCTTGCTTATTGAAATACCTATTTCCGGACCGTTGAATAAATACCAATCAAGCGTTGGTAATTTATATCCCGCATTAAATTCAGCTAAAAAATTCTTTGAAAAATTATATGTTAACAAAAAGTTAATTGTAGGTAAGTTTAAACCATCATAGCTAATATGTGGTCTGTAATAAAGTTCTTCCGCTTGTAAATTTAGTCCTATTTTTAAATTTGATTGCGATAAAACTTTATTAGTTCCAACAAAATAAATCAATATGATAAAGATTAATTTAAGTTTAAACTTAATCATTTTATTCTCTAGATTTATATTTATATTAATTTTTAATGATTCTTAATAGTATCTTTTATCGTTCTTCAACATCATCGGT
>Ga0256841_1002712_pt1 | contig 13841 bp, 14 predicted proteins | sample 356308metaG_FD_185971 | JGI IMG/M metagenome (GOLD analysis project Ga0256841, IMG submission 185971) | Hydrothermal vent microbial communities from Mid Atlantic Ridge, Atlantic Ocean - 356-308 | ecosystem: Environmental > Aquatic > Marine > Hydrothermal vents | place: Atlantic Ocean: Mid...
GCCGCCGGCAACAAATGGCACAAGCTGCGCTACAACCTGGAAGCCGCGATCGAACAGGGACACCGCAGCGTGCTATCGTTTGGCGGCGCCTGGTCCAACCACATCCTGGCGCTGGCCGCCAGCGCCAGGCAACAGGGCCTGGCATCCATCGGCATCATCCGTGGAGAAGCTGAATACGCCGCCAACCCGGTGCTCAGCGAAGCCCGTGCGCGCGGCATGCGGCTACATTTCGTCGACCGTGGTGAATACCGTAAACGCCACGACCCCGCTTGGCGGGAAACACTTCGCGCGTGCTTTGGCCATCCCTACCTGATCCCCGAAGGTGGCAGCAATGCGCTCGGCGTGCATGGCTGCAAGGTGCTCGGAGAGACACTGCTGACGGAAACTGGCGGTGACTTCGAGATAATCTGCTGCGCCGTTGGCAGCGGAGGCACGCTTGCCGGACTGGCCAGCGCATTGCAGCCGGCCAGGCAGGCGATCGGTTACACCGTGGTCAAGGACAACAGCCTGCCAGGCCGCATCGCCTATCTGCTACAAGACCGCGCGCCTCAGCCGGTCTTGAGAAACGCCGCGAGACGTGGCTATGGCCGTGGCGACACGCAACTGGCGGCATTCGTCGCCGACTTCATTGGCCGGACCGGCATTCCGATCGAACCGGTGTACACCGGCAAGCTGTTCATGCATCTGCTGGAAGACATCGGCCAAGGTGAATACCCACCGGGCAGTCGTGTGATCGTGCTGCACAGCGGGGGAGTGAGAAACCGCCATGAAAAAGCCGGATCGGAAGACACCGACCCGGCGGGATTGGAGCCGGCGAGAGGAGTCGAACCCCCGACCAGCTGATTACAAATCAGCTGCTCTACCAACTGAGCTACACCGGCAAGCGTGCGCCATTCTAACAGGAACCACCGAGCAGCGGAAACACCCTGCTGTTAGCTCAAGGCTGTAATGTCCACTTTTGCTTATCGGGAGGGGCAATGGCAGAGGAGAGCATTGCGATGACACACAAAGCCATCGATCGACTGGAGGTGATCCAGCAAACCGCAACCCGGCAGTTACACCAGAAGGATGCCGCGGCAACGCAACCTGAGCGTGCGCCACGCGGTCTCTCCCTGGTCCGTGCGCTTCGGCCCGACGCTGGCCTGCGAGAAGTTGGCCGAGCGGCGCGGCCATCACTTGTCGGTAGAGACGCTGAGCCAGTGGATGATTGCCGAGGGACTTTGGAAGCCCAGGGTCCGCAAGCCGGCGCGCATCCATCAGCGCCGACCCTGTCGGGACGAGTTGCTCCAGATCGACGGTTCACCCCACGACGGGTTCGAGGACCGGGTCCACTTTGCCGGCAATCAAGCAGGTCGCCCTGAGGCGTCGATTGCGCACCCTTGTCCATCGGTGATATTGCGCGGAATCTCTTGATGGGCAATAACTTATGGGGTCTCGAAAAACTCATTCCATGGCATTTTCCTCGTCGTAAGGCGGAAATGCGATTTCCGCTTTACTCACATTTTCAATCACTTATCGTGATCGAAAAGGGTGGGGCATCTCTGTCCCACTCGGACATCTCGATTTTTCGAGATGCCCTCATATCGACTATCGCTGACGGTGGCGTGTCCCCGCGCCACGATTAATCCGGTAATCTTTATCCGAGAACGCTTCAATCCTAACTATCTCTGTTTTTTCACCACTCGTTTCAGTGGTGTCAGGTCAATCTCGTCGAATACACAGTTTTGTTTGCTGCCCAACGCCAGCCATGCGGCGTCGGCGATCTGTCTCGGCAAGAGGGCGTTGTCGGTATCGTCGCCGGGTGTGAAGCCCGTCTGGTGGTAGAAGCCGGTGCGGGTCATGCCGGGGTTGATCAGCATGATGCGGATGCCGGCGTTGGCGGTTTCTTCGCGTAAGGCGCGGGTGAAGCCGCGCAGGCCGGTTTTCGCGGCGGCGTAGACGGAGCCGAAGCGTCCGCCGCGCAGGGCGACCTCGGAACCGATGAACAGTAGGTCGCCGCGACCCTGGGTCTTGAATACGGGTAGGAGTTGGCGTGCGATCAGGATGTGGGCGTTCAGGTTGAGTTGCAGTATGTCGAGGATGTGCCGGTTGGCATGTTGTTCGAGCGAGCCGAATCTGCCGGCGCCGGCGCAACTGATCAGTGTGTCGAGGCCGGTTTCGCTATTCAGTATCTCGCGCGTTGCGGTATCCAGTGCGTTGGGGTCGAGCAGGTCGGTATGCACCGTGCGGAAGCGGGCGTGCTTGGAAAGGGTGGCGTCGGTACCGCGTGACAGGCCGATGATGCGCCAGCCGGCGTCGAGCAGGCGCTTCGCGATGGCGCGGCCTATGCCCTTACTGGCGCCGGTGACCAGCGCGGTGCGTGCTTTCATGATGGGGACTCCATGTGTTTTTGGATTTCGCCGATGGCCTGTTCTATCAGGTGTTCGCAATGCTTGGCGTCGATGTGCCTGGCTGGGTGTTGGCGGTTGTCCGAGACGATCTTGATGATGTGGGTGGCGTCGGTCGGTGTCTTGGCGGCGCTCAGGGCGTGTAGGATGCCGGCGGCTTCCATGTCGATCAGCATGTCGTCGGGGTAGTGGCCAGCGGTTTTGTCCACGGTGCACAGGATGGCGGTCGGTCGATCGCTGGGTAGGTTCAGTCGCCAACGTTGGTCGCTGGCCGGGTCGATGACTTCATCGATCGGGAATATCCGTCCAATCGCGGCGTTGCCATGGCCGGCGATGCCGATGTTCAACCACTGCGTGTTTTCGGCGGGGAGGGCTCCGCTCAGGTAGCCGCAGGCGGCGGCGGCGCGGCATTTGCCCGGACCGCTGATGATCAGGCGGATATCGCCGGCGGTGTGTATTGGGAAGAGGGTGTGGTGTTGTTCGCGTTGCAGGCCGAAATGCCGGCGCAGCGGCTTGGCTTCGGCGGGTAGGGCGATGACGAGATTGATCGGCATGGCGCTCACGGGGCGTCGCCGCCGGCCCATTCGGTGTGGATTCGCTGGTACGCGACGGCGCGTGTTTGATTGCCGCGCTTCAGCGCCCCCTGAATCAGGATGCGGGTTTTCTTCAATAGCATGGCGCGCGTCGCGTCGCGGTCCGCGTCGGACAAGGGGTATTCCCGCAAGGCGCGTTGTAATGCCTGGATGCGGAAGCGGTCCATGCCCCAGTGGGCGCGCGACAACTGGTCGGCATGGCCGCCGTATTTGGTGATCTTGGGCTGGTCGACGTAGGCGACAGGGTAACGCGAGCATAGCCGCAGCCACAGGTCGTAGTCCTCGCAGGCTGGCAAGCGGGTGTCGAAGCCGCCGGCATCCAGAAGGATATTGCGTCGGATCAGCGCGGAGGAGGGGCTGATGACGCACAACGGCAGGCAATGGGGGTAGATCCAGCCGCCGCGCTTGGCGTGTTTCTTCATCGCGTTGACGCGTGTGCCGTTACGTATCCAGATTTCCTCGGTGTGGCACAGCGGGCAGTTGGCTGATTGTTCGAGCATGTCGAGTTGCGCTTGCAGCTTGTCGGGTAGCCATGTGTCGTCGGAGTCGAGGAAGGCGATCCAGTCGCCGCTGGCGTGTTGGATGCCGAGATTGCGCGCCGCGCTGACGCCTTGGTTCGGCTGTCGCAGGCAGGTGATGCCGGCATACCGCGTGGCGAGGAGTTCGGCGCTGCCGTCGCTGGAGCCGTCGTCGACGACGATGATCTCGTCGGCCGGACGGGTCTGCGCCAGCACCGAGTCGAGCGCGCGAGGCAGGCTGGCGGCGCGGTTGAAGCTCGGGATGACGACCGAGACCCGCGTCTTATCGCTCATTCGGTGGTGGCGTCGGGCGGTAGTGCCTTGTATCTGGCGAGCTGTTCCTCGCTGGCCGGTTGTTGGTAGCGGCTTTTCCATTCGGTGTAGCTCATGCCGTAGATGGCTTCGCGCGCCTCGTCGTCGCTGAGTGGAATGTCGCGATCCTTCGCCGCGTTCAAGTACCAGCGCGACAGGCAATTGCGGCAGAAGCCGCTGAGTATCATCAGGTCGATGTTCTGTACATCGCTGCGCTTTTGCAGATGTGCCAGCAGTTTGCGGAACGCGGCGGCCTCTACCTCGGTGCGTTGTTTGTTGTCCATTGGGCTCTCCGGAAAAAGGCGGAGTATAGCATTCGGTGCTTGTGCCCCGGGGCGGCGCGGTCAGCGCTTGCGCGGTTTCAGGCGATCCAGCAGCGAGGGCGTCTCCGAGCGTGCCTGCTCGGGGTTCGGCGTGTATTGGCGCGCCAGGATGGTCTCGCGGCGGCGGCGTTTCTTTTCCTGTTCGGTCAGTTTACGGATGCGCTCGCGATCTTCATCGCTCATCGTCAGCCTGAGCAGGCGGGATTCCTCGCGCAGCAGAAAGCGCCCGAGTTCGTCGAAGAAGTCGTTGTCGATCTCGTGCGGTTTGTAGCATAGCGAACGGCGTCCCCAAGTGGGGAAGTTGATCGCCCGCATGTCGATGCTCAAGGTGTCCAGGTTGGCTTCGAATTCGAGGCCGGCGTGTACCAGGCAGTCGAATACGATATCCAGGTGCCAATGGCTGACCGCGCTGGCGCGGACGCGGCGTGCTTGGTGGTCGATGTGGCGTGCCTTCAGGAAATCGAGCAGCTTGTCCGCCGGCGTGCCCGGTTCCAGCGCGATGCTATACGGGTCGCGCGTGCATTGAAAGCGCAGGTTCAGGCGCTTCATCTGGTCGCCGCTGTCCACGGACAGGCGGTAGTTGCCTTGGGTGAAGTCGTCGATGTCGCCGACGGTCGGAAAGTGGTAGCTGAAGCTGTTGTCTGGTTTCAGGTAGTTCAGGTGGTCGCAGAGTTCGCTCAGGTAGGCGTACAGGTGCTTCAGGCGTGGATTGATGTGGCGTGCATAGAAGGCTTCATGCTTGCGGCGTTTCTCCTCCTCGTCAGCAAGGCGTCGTTCCTCGGCTTCACGCTTGGCTTTGAGGTCGTCGAGTATGCCCATGTTTGTCCCTTTTTCCGTTTCCCTGAAGGAATCGATCAACTCCGCCCATAGACCGGAATCGCCGCGCCAGTGATGCAGCGCGCGGCCTCGGATGTCAGAAACACGATGACATCGGCAATCGCCGCGGGTGGCACCCAGGTGGAGAAATCCGCGTCGGGCATGTCCGTTCGGTTCTGTGGCGTGTCGATGGTGCCGGGCAGGATGCAGTTGACGGTGATGCCGGTGTTTTTGTTCTCCATTGCCAGGCTTTCGGTCAAGGTCTTGACCGCTGCCTTGGATGCGCAATACGGACCCATGCGGCCCTTTGCCTGTAACGCCGCGCGCGCCGAGATATTGACGATTCGGCCGCCGCCGCGTTCCAGCATCCCTGGCAGCAACGCGCGACAGGTGTGGAACACGCTGCGGGCGTTCAGGTTCATCATGAACTCCCAGTCCTTGTCCGGCGTGTCCTGCAATGGCGGACCCATGCGGAAACCGCCGGCGATGTTCGCCAGTGCATCCACCTTGCCGAAGGCTTCCAGTGCGGTGTCGCGCATCGCTTCGACGGATGCTGGTTCGAGCAGATTCGTTGGGAGCAGCTCATATGCGCTGCCGTCGGGCAGATCGGCGGCGCAGGCCTTCAGGCCGGTCTCGTCGAGATCTACCAACGCCAGATTCGCGCCTTGTTCGGCAAACGCCTGGGCGGTTGCGCGCCCGAGGTTTCCGGCGGCGCCGGTGATCAGAATGGTGCTGTCTTTGAATTCGGGCATAGGGTTTTCCCTGGTCGATACAGTTTGAAAGTGCGTGGTCCGTTGCCAGTGGTTTGTCCGAGGGAACGCCGTGAATACGTTCTTGCGGGCTTGGTCTTGGCTGAACCACTGGCAATGTTCATGATCCGGCGCGTGTTTCAGGACTCGGTATGGCTGTCAGCTGACGACGAGGATAATCAATCGGCGGGGTGCTGGCCAGTCCGGTTCGCTATTAACCCGGCAATCGAGCAGGTCGTCCCGACCTGATGATTACGTGCTCTCGTCCATCGGCGATATGGCGTGGAACCCCTTGTGAATCCGAAGCCCCGCACGACCATTTTGCCACCCGCTGAGACCTGTGGCCAAGCAGGTGGCACGGATTCTGCTTGCCCATGAGGCAGCACCCAGATTTGGAGCACCCATGGCCGAGTTCACTGTTGATTCCAGCCCGCTTGTCGGAAAAAAAGCCATGCCCTCGGGCGATAGCGGTGAGCTTGCCGGCCAGGTGTCGCCGCCGAGTGATGATGCGGGCGAACCCTTTGCCGATGCGCTACGCGAGTCGATGGACAATGGCGAGGCGGATGGTACGGATGGCGAGATGGCCGAAAAAAAATCCTCGCGAGATGAGGATGCCGAGCCGCAGGCGGCGTTTCTCCCGTTGAGCGCGCCGGTCGAGGACGCGAGCGGCATACTTCCGCCGATGGCGGCAACCCTTGTCCCGCCGTCACCGCCGGTGGGCCAGTCGTCCGGCTTTGGCGGCGACGGTGTGTCGGCTGGAGCGCCATCGGTGACGCAACCGGCGATGACTACGCTTGCCGTGGCGTTGAAGGCGGAAATTCCCGCCACGCCCGAGCCGTTCGCCGCGGATGATCCGGCCGCGAGCACTTTCGACAGCTTGTTGGCGGATCTTCCGTCGGTCGCCGATGAACCGGGGGTGTATCCGCGTGGATTCGATGGCATGCTGTCCGATGCCCGGCTGGCGACCCGTGGCGCGGGTGCTGGCGGGGCGCCGTCGGGTGCGCTTGTATCGACCCACGTCGATACGCCGCTGGGGCAGTCTGGCTGGGGCGATGCCTTCGCCGATAAGATAAGCTGGCTGGTGGGCAAGCAGGTTCAACAGGCGAGTATCCACATCACCCCGGAACATCTGGGACCGATTGAGGTGAGTCTGCGCGCCAGCCAGGATCAGCTCTCGGTGACGGTCGCCGCGCAGTATGTCGCCACGTTGGAAACGCTGGCTGTGACGATGTCGCGCTTGCGCGAGGCGCTGGCTGGCACGCCATTCAGCCAGATCGATCTGCAAATGGCGAACCCGGGTTTCACGCAAGCGGATCCATCCGGCCAGCAGGCCGCTAGCGGTGGGCGGGCTGGCGGGGGGCTGGCGGGCGAGCATGCCGGGCTGGCGGCGGACAGCGGACCCGAAGTGCTCGGCATCGAAAGCCGTGGTTTGCTCGATGACTACGCGTGATCGGCCGTCGCGACTCGGATCATCCTTGAACTCTGGCATCCCTGCGTCGCCGAGGGGCGTGAGCAGGATACGGTGATCATTTATCCTTGCAGGGCGACGGCCAGCCAAATCCCCGAAATGATCGTCCACCCTTTTCGTTCCCGCCGGTGTCGCTTGCCGTTATGGGGGCGGCACGGCCTTGCCAGGAACGAGATGGTCTCCTGGTTGGAATCCGGCGTTCGACAGACCGTGGCGATAAAGATTGATCTCGTTGCTGGCTTTCCCTGTTGACCGACGGCTATCATAGAGCCGCCGCCAGCCAAACGTCGGCGTTATCTTGCGTCTTCTTCCGTCCCTGGCGGCGGTGCTCGTCGTTGTGGGCAATGGCCCCCTTGTCTTCCTTGCGCTTCGCTTCGGACGAAAAGGCATGCGCCGGCTTCGGTGTTTGGCTGGTGGCGATGATAACCGATCGATCAGGAGGGAAGGCATGAAGTTCATCAAGTTTCTGCTGCTCGTAGCGATGATGGTCGTCGGCGCGGCATTCGCGGCGATCAATGCCCAGTCGGTGACGGTCAACTATTATTTTGGCGCCATCGAGCTGCCGCTCGCGCTGGTTGCCGCTGTCGCTATCGGTATCGGCGCGGTGCTCGGCATGCTGGCATCGATGGGCGGCGCGTTTCGTTTGAAGCGCGAGAACGTCAGACTGAAACGCCAGGCGCGAGCCGCCGCGCGGGAAATCGGCAACCCGCATAACCCTCCGATCAAGGAATAGCGCCGGTGACGGAGCTGCTGCTAGTGTTGATTCCGCTATCCTTCGTCGCCGGCTGGCTATTCGCCGGCCGGCGCAAGGCGCCGCATGGCGAGCCGGGCTGCTCCGATGTCAATCCGGCCTACTTTCGTGGCCTGAACTTTCTGCTGAACGAACAGCCCGACAAGGCGATCGATGTTTTCATCAAGCTGCTCGAAGTCGATTGCGATACCGTCGAAACCCATCTGGCGCTGGGCAATCTGTTCCGTCGGCGAGGCGAAGTCGATCGCGCGATCCGCGTCCACCAGAACCTGATCGCGCGGCCGACGCTGACCCAGGAGCAGCGCGGCGAGGCCTTGCTGGAACTGGGCCTGGACTATATGCGCGCCGGCCTGTTCGACCGCGCCGAGAGCCTGTTCAGCGAGCTTTGCGAGCTGAATCTGCACACCCGCGCGGCGCTGGAGAATCTGTTGCAGGTCTACCAACACGAGAAGGATTGGCAGCGTTGTCTGGATGTCACCGAACAACTGGAGCCGGTGGCGAAGCGTTCGATGGCGACCGAGAAGGTGCATTATCACTGTGAACTGGCGGTCGAGGCGCTGAAGCAGGGCGAGCGCGGTGATGCCGCGCGCCTGTTGAAGAAGGCGCGCCAGATCGACAAAAGACACCCACGGCCACTGATCATGCAGGCCCGTCTGGCGGTGGCCGAGGACGACTGCAAGACTGCCGAGCGTCTGTTCCACAAGATTGAGGACATCGCGCCGCGCCATATGGCGTTGCTGATCGACGAGCTGACGCATTGCTACGACGAGCGCCAGCGTAGCGATGAGCTGACCCGGCGCCTCGTTCACCTGCTGGCGCGCGAGCGTTCGGTGCCGTTGATCCGCGAGACAGTGGAACGCATCGCGCGCCGTGATGGCGCCGCCGCCGCAGTGGATTTTCTCCGTGAGTACGTCAGCGATGTCGACGATCCGGTGTTGTTGCACGAATTGATTCGCGTCAGCTTGGCCGACCCGGAGGTCGATGCCACGCAATTGCTCCATCGCCTCGAAGATCTGCTCGGTCGCATGTTGGCCGAGCATCCGAACTACACCTGTGCCCACTGTGGTTTTCAGTCACGCCGTTATCATTGGCGTTGCCCCGGCTGCAAACGTTGGGAAACCATGTCTTGGTCCTCCGCTGCCGGCCATGCGCCGAAGGAAATCGAATGAAGGTCGTCTCTCCGCTTATCGTTGCTCTGGATTTTCCCACAGAGGAGGCCGCGCTCGCGTTGCTCGAACGGCTCGATCCCACGCTGTGCCGGGTGAAGATCGGCAAGGAGTTGTTCACGTGCGCTGGCCCGCGACTGGTCGAGCGTGTCGTCGCGCGAGGGTTCCAGGTATTCCTCGATCTGAAGTATCACGATATCCCGAATACCGTCGCGGCTGCCTGCGACGCGGCGGCCGACCTGGGGGTGTGGATGATGAACCTGCATGCCTCTGGTGGTCGGCGCATGATGGAGGCCGCCGCCGAGCGGTTGGCGCGACGTGGTTCACGACCATTGCTGATCGCGGTGACGATACTGACGAGTCTCGGCGAGGAGGATCTGGCCGAGATCGGTTTTCTTGGCGGCCCGGCGGAAAATGTCTCGCGGTTGGCGCGCCTGACCCGCGATGCCGGACTGGATGGCGTGGTCTGTTCTCCGCTGGAGGCGGCGATGCTGCGCGCCGACCTCGGCGGAGAATTTCGCTTGATCACGCCGGGCGTGCGGCCGGGTGGCGCGGCGGTAGGCGATCAGAAACGTGTGATGACACCGCGTGACGCACTGGATGCCGGCGCCAGCTATCTCGTCGTCGGTCGGCCGATCACCGCCGCGCCGGAGCCGCTGGCGGCGTTGCGGACGATTCTGGACGGCATCCCAGGCTGACACGTTCGTTGCCTGCAAGATCCCGTCGCGTGGCGATCCGACGGTAGCCCCGCTGGCGCAGCAGCGCGCGCGCGGCCTTGCCTTGGTCGTGGCCGTGTTCGAACAACAGCCAGCCGTCGGCGCGCAGATAGTCCGGCGCGTTCTCGACGATATGCGTGATCGCATCCAGGCCGGATTCGCCGGAAGCCAGCGCGATACCAGGCTCTGCGGGCAGGTCGCCGCGTTGCAGATGCGGATCGCCGCTGGCGATATACGGTGGGTTGGATAGGATCAGATCGAAGCGCTGAGTTATTCCCTCGAACCAGTTGCCGGGTGAGATTTCGATGTTGTCGAGTCGCAGGTCGCGGATATTGCCTTCGGCGATCGCCAGCGCGGAGTGGCTGATATCGTTGGCGAGGATGACCGCGTCGGGACGTTCGCTGGCCAGCGCGCAACTGATGCAGCCGCTGCCGGTGCCGAGCTCCAATACCTTTGGTCGCGGCCTGTCTTGCAGCAACGTCAGCGCTTGTTCAACCAGTTGTTCGGTGTCCGCGCGCGGGATCAGGGCTGCCGGCGTAACGGCGAAGTTTAACGACCAGAATTCGCGTTGACCGGTGATATAGGCGACCGGCGCGCCAGCCATGCGCCGCTGGATGGCGGCCTCGAACTGGCGGGCTTGTTCCGTGTTCAGCCGGGCTTCCGGCCAGGCATACAGCCAAGCGCGTTCGCGGCGCAGGCTGGCGCACAGCAGGATCTCTGCTTCGAGACGGGCTTCGTCCGGGGCGATGCCCGCATGCCGCAGGCGGTCGCGCGCCGCGCGCAGGGTCTTGTCAACCCGCATCGGACAGCGCGGCGAGTTGCTCTGCCTGGTATTCCTGTAGCAAGGGCTTGATGACCTGGTCGAGTTGGCCCTGCATGACCTCGTCAAGCTTATACAAGGTCAGATTGATGCGGTGGTCGGTCAGGCGGTTCTGTGGAAAGTTGTAGGTGCGTATGCGTTCGGAGCGGTCGCCGCTGCCGACTTGTAACTTGCGCTCGGCGGCGGTCTCGCTGGCCTGTTGTTCCTGGGCGCTGTTCAGCAGGCGGGCTTGCAACAGCGACATCGCGCGCGCCTTGTTCTTGTGCTGCGAGCGTTCGTCCTGACATTCGACCACGATGCCGCTCGGCAGGTGGGTGACGCGCACCGCCGAATCGGTCTTGTTGACATGCTGGCCGCCGGCGCCGGAGGCACGGTAGGTGTCGATGCGCAGATCGGCCAGGTTCAGGTCGACCTCGTCCACGCTGTCGGCCTCCGGCAGGATGGCGACGGTGCATGCCGAGGTGTGGATGCGGCCCTGGGATTCGGTTTCTGGCACGCGTTGCACGCGATGCGCGCCGGATTCGAACTTCAAGCGTGAATACACCCGGTCGCCGCTGATGCGGCTGACGATCTCCTTGTAGCCGCCATGTTCGCCAAGGCTTTCGCTGATGACTTCGACCCGCCAGCGTTTCAGCTCGGCATAGCGCAGATAGGCGCGGTGCAGGTCGCCGGCGAACAAGGCCGCTTCGGCGCCGCCGGTGCCGGCGCGAATCTCCAGGAAGACGTTGCGCGCGTCGTTCGGGTCGGAGGGGATCAGGTGGGTCTGCAATTCTGGTAGCAGAGATTGTTGTTCGGCAAGGGCGTCACGCAGGCTTTCGTCGGCTAGTTCCGCCATCTCCGGGTCGTCGTGCATCGCCTTCGCGGTGGCGATGTCCTCGTCCAGCGCGGTGTAGCGGCGATAGCATTCGACAACGGGTTCGAGCTGCGCGTATTCCTTGCTCAGGGCGCGGAAGCGGTTTGAATCGTTCTGGGTGTCGGCAGTGGACAACAGCGCGGTGATTTCCTCGAAACGCTCGGACAGGCGTTCGAGTTTTCCCCGGATGGAAGGCTTCATCAGCGGCGGGGTTTGGAGAGCTTGAACAGCGTATTTGCGGCTTCCAGCAGATCGGCCTGGCCATCGGCGGCCGCCTGGCGCAGTTGGCTGCTGGGCGCATGCAGCAGCTTGTTCGTCAGGGTGTTGGCGAGAAACCGCAGCGCCTCTTCCGGGGGCTTGCCGTTGTCGATCATGCGCAGAGCGCGCTCCAGCACCTCGTCGCGCTGCGCCTCGGCCTGCTGGCGACAGTCGCGGATGACGTGCGAGGCATCCTGGGCGCGTAGCCAAGCGAGGAATTCCTCGGTCTGGGCGCTGATGATCTCCTCGGCCTGCTCGGCTGCTTCGAGGCGCGAGCGGCGGTTCTCCTCGATGACCTCTTCGAGATCGTCGACGGTGTACAGATAGACATCGTCGAGTTCGCCAACCTCGGCTTCGATATCGCGTGGCACCGCGATGTCAACCATAAAGATCGGTTGATGCCGGCGGCGCTTCAGCGCGCTCTCGACCGTCCCTTTGCCGAGCACCGGGATCGGGCTGGCGGTCGACGAGATAATGATGTCGGCGCGCGCGATATGTTCGGAAAGCTGGTCGATGCCGATCGCCTCGCCATCGAACTGCGCGGCGAGATGCGCGGCGCGCGCCACGGTGCGATTTGCGATGATCATGCTGGTCAGCCCCTGCTGATGCAGGTGGCGGGCGGCGAGTTCGATGGTTTCGCCCGCGCCGATCAGCAGCGCGGTCTGTTTGTGTAGATCGCTGAAGATCTGTTTTGCCAGACTGACGGCGGCAAACGCGACCGATACCGGGCTGTTGCCGATGCTGGTGTCAGTTCTGACCTGCTTGGCCACCGAGAAGGTGTGCTGGAACAGTCGCCCGAGTAGCTTGCCGCTGGTGCCCGCGTCCGCCGCGGTGTTGAAGGCGGTCTTCACCTGGCCGAGAATCTGTGGCTCGCCGAGCACCAGCGAATCCAGGCCGCTGGAGACGCGTTGCAGGTGGCATACCGCCTTGGCATCCATATGGGTGTACAGATAGGGGATGGTCAGGGCGGCATCGACGCCGTGGAAATCGCCGACCCAGCGCTGGATGGCGCTCCGCGCGCGCTCGTCGGCGGCGCAGTACACCTCGGTGCGGTTGCAGGTGGACAGAATGACCGTCTCATGCACGCCGGGCAGCTTTTTCAGGCCTTTCAGCGCGGCGACGATGATATCCGGGCCGAACGTTATGCGTTCGCGGATGTCTACCGGAGCGGTCTTGTGGTTCAGTCCTACGACGATTAGCGCCATGATTTACCGTTGTGATGAGGTATGAGTAGCTTAAATTCTGGATTATCAGCCACTTGAATGCAAGAATTCTACACCGAAATTTGCTTGGTGGATCGGACTCAGGTCAATTAATCGTCGCCATGATGGTGGGTGCCTATATAATGGCCGGATGATGGAGAATACATGATGCGATGCAAGTGGGTTTCTGATTGGCGGGTCGCGCTGGTATGCGGCCTGGCGCTGCTCGCCAGCGGCTGTGGCGATCGACTGATCCGCTCGGATACGCAGGTGGCGAGCGCTGATGGCGCGGCATCTAAAAAGGTCGCGAAATTGCCATTTCCCGAGCCGCCGCCGCGTGATCAGGAGTTGGATTCCGATACCCTGTTCAGCTTTCTGGTTGGCGAGATGGGTGCGCGCCGCGCGGAACTGCCGCTGGCGTTGAACCATTATCTGCATGTCGCGCGCCTGACCGGCTCGCGCTATGCCGCGCGGCGCGCGGCGCGTATCGCCGTGTATCTGAAGGATAAAGCCAAGCTGGATAAAGCCGTGCGCCTGTGGGTGGAATTGGCGCCAAATGCGATCGACGCGCGTCAATTGGCCGCGCGCGTCGCCTTGCGGCGTGGTGACCAAGCCGGCGCGCTGAAACAACTGCGCGCGATTCTGAAGATTGCCCGGGCCGAGGGCAAGGATGGATATTTGCAAGCCGCGGCGGCCTTCGCCAAGACGACTCAGGCGAAAGCCGGTATCCCTCTGCTGGAAACCCTGGCGCGCGAATCCGGTGATGACGCCAGGGCACGGTATGCTGTTGCCCTGCTGGCGCTGGCGGCAAAGCAGTTCGATGTGGCCGGGAAGTACGTCGAGCCAGTCTACCGGCAGGATGCCGCCAATGAGCGCGCTGCGTTGTTGTTTAGCCAAGTGCTGGTGGCG
>Ga0256841_1002713_pt1 | contig 13840 bp, 12 predicted proteins | sample 356308metaG_FD_185971 | JGI IMG/M metagenome (GOLD analysis project Ga0256841, IMG submission 185971) | Hydrothermal vent microbial communities from Mid Atlantic Ridge, Atlantic Ocean - 356-308 | ecosystem: Environmental > Aquatic > Marine > Hydrothermal vents | place: Atlantic Ocean: Mid...
CCGTGCGGCAATTCCTGGACGGCAAGGAATTTCCCCTGTTCGGCGATGACCCGCGTAACTTCGAACGCCGCAAGGTGTTTTCTGCTACACGTATCCCGGGCGAAGACCAGTCCGTGTACTACCTGTATGTCGTGCTGCGCGGCGAGGAATACGAACGGATCGAACAACTGTACCAGCATAACTTCCTGTTACAGTTGTCCGGAGCCGCACTGCTGGTCAGCCTCAGTATCGGCCTGATTGTCGGGCTGGCGCTGTTTCGCCTGCTCACGCGCCGGCTGCACTCCCTCTCCCGTCGCATGCAGGACTTCGAGGCAAGCAACTTCAGCCGGCACACACCCTGGCAGCAGCAGCACCGGCACCTGGATGAAATCGATCTGCTCGGGCAACACTACAATCACATGGCCGAGCGCATCCAGGAACAACTGGAAGCCCTGAAAAAACAGGACGTGCTGCGACGTACGCTGATCGCGAATGTCTCCCACGACCTGCGCACACCGCTGGCTGCCATGCACGGCTATATCGAAACCCTGAAGATAAAGGAACAGGACCTGGAGTCATCGACCCGCTCCGAATACCTGGATATCGCACTGCAGCACAGCAGGCGTATCACCAGGCTGGTCGACGAACTGTTCGAACTGGCCAAACTGGATGCCCGTGAAACACAACCGAAACGCGAACCCTTTGCGCTGGCCGAGTTGACCCAGGATGTCATTCAGAAATTCATGCTTTCGGCGACGGAACAGGGTATAGCGCTTGCCATGGAAAGCGAGGATGCCCTGCCTTTTGTCGATGCAGACATTGCCATGATCGAGCGTGTACTGGAAAACCTGATCAGTAACGCATTGCAGCATACCCCTGCCGGGGGACACATCACCGTATCACTTCGACGCGACGCGTCCTCCATTGCCGTACAGGTACAGGACGACGGCGCAGGTATCGACGCAAGGGATCTGCCGGGCGTATTCGACCGCTTCTACCGGGCCGGGAACAGCGAGGGTGACACACACCATGCGGGCCTGGGCCTGGCCATCGCCAGGCATATCGTCAGGCTGCACGGCGGTGATATCGAGGTGCGTAGCGAAATCAACCGGGGCACACGGTTTGTTTTTACCCTGCCGGTGTGGGAAAAATCATGAGTCATCGCCGCGCTGGCGCTGTGCCTGCCCTGAACTTACCGGACCTCGACCCGGGGCAAACCCCGCCTGCGCACGCGCTGCGAAACTGAGCCCTGCCGACAGGGCAGCGCAATCGCCACGCCCTTCCTTGTGTATCTTTTAGCACACAGAAGATCACTCCAGACACGCGCACGAACCTTTCTTTCGGCCGTTACACCTTTTATCGAATAAACCGCATCCGTATTGCATCCTGAACTTCAGTTTATGTGCCCAAACCCGGGGTAAACCCTGGATAGCGATCGGGTGCCGGCCGGTTATCCTGTCCGCAGGTCGCTCCTGAACCGGGCAACATTCCCGCTGTTCTGCGGTTCAGTACGGCGGAACTGAAAAAAGGGAATGAACCGGAATGGACTTGCGTCTAGTTTGCCAGACGCCCCGGGATTTAATCCAGGGAGGCACAGCAGTAATACGTATTGGGGCGTAGCTGGGCCAAAATGAATAATGACAATACAACCGGGATGGAGGATCGATCGATGCTCGAGGATGGAAGCGCATTTTCATCTGCAGGCAAACCCGTAGCGCTATTCAGCGAACTGCCGGAACTGGCGGGCATCCACGACGAAGTCTGGCGTGAAGCGCTGGCGGTTTCACAGGTCATCAGCTGTCCGGCCGGTACCCGGCTGATCGAGTGCGGAGAATCCGCTGACAGGTTCGTCATCGTCCTGCAGGGTAGCGTCCGGGTCTACGACAGCGCCGAAAACGGCCGGGAAATCTGCCTCTACCGGGTCAGCGGCGGACAGGTCTGCGTGCTCACGCTGACACGCCTGCTGCTGCGTTCCAACCGTTGTGCCCAGGCGGTAGCCGAACAGGATGTACGCCTGCTGGCCATGCCACCGGAATATTTCAACCGCCTGCTGACAGAATCCGAAGACTTCAGGCGTTACCTGATGACGTCCATGGCGCACTGTATCAGCGACGTAATCCAGCTGATATCCCAGGTCAGCTTCGATCACCTGGAGCAACGCCTGGCAACCCTGATCTGCAAACTCTCCACCCAGGCAGCGCCGGACAAACTTCGCTGTACGCACCAGGCTATCGCTAACGAGCTGGGTACAACACGCGAAGTAATCAGCCGACTGCTGAAGGATTTTGAACGCTCCGGCCATATCAAGCTCAACCGCGGCAGTATCGAAGTTCACGACATCGACGGACTGGAAAAACTGCGTTACCAGACCGTCAACTAAAACATCCGGAAAGCAGGCTTGCCTGTCATCCAGCGTTCCGGCATGCGCCGGAAGAACACCTTACCCGGTCCTTCCACAGGCACACCCCTGCCTTCACTTCTACCCGGCAATCTACCGTTCCCGCACCCCGCTAAAGACAGAATCAGATCGAATAAATCGCCAACCCGGGTATCACTATCTACGTGAGTTACGATCATTCATAAACGCGAAGAAGTTTATTTGTTTATACGTATGCTGGATCACATACGCCCTGGGGAAGTTGCTACACGATTCAGTCAGGCAACAGCCATATCGGCCCGCTTGCTCCGGTGAAACCTCTGGGTGGTTCCACTTACATACAGATAATTGTGAGGAGTTCGACAACGATGAAAACAATGACGCGTTTAACAAGCCTTGCCTGCGGGCCGGGTCTTGCCATGTTCGCGGGTAGTTGACCATGGTGATGAGTTCCCGCCGCGCACCAGCGGCGGATTCATGAAGCCCGGCGGTGGCATTGGCGTGTACTCGATCCTGCCGGCAGATGCGGATGGCAATCCGGATGCTAACGGGAATCCGACCGCTCCCTGCACGGGTAAGCACGGTAATCCCGCTACCAACACAGGATGCGCAAAACCCATTGCCCGGTTACTGGGCGCCAACAATAACGATCTCGTTGACCCGCGCATGCTGATGGTCATCCACGAGGCAATCATTCAGTAACAAACCGATGTAAGGGGGTGTTTTCGGTGGATGCTGCACTGATTTCAGGTCAGGCGGGGTCCACGGGGAGCGTTTTGTCAATCACAAAGTGAGGAAGCAGAAAATGAACAGACTGAAAATGACCACACTGGCCTTTGCGCTGCTGGGAGCGGGAATATCTTCCAGCGCGGCACTGGCCGTTTCAAACAAGGCCATCGATGACGACATGACCCGCCGACCGGCCGGTTCCACCAGCGGCAGCGGCGATACGGTAGAGGCCAATTGTCCTGTCGATCCCAGTGGTAACGCCTGGCAGGGCGCTACAGCAACACTGGAAGTGAAGCAGAAAGGCAGCGGCAGCAAGGTCGAAATCGACGTGGAAGGCGCGGCACCCGACACCCTGTTCACGGTCTGGGTTCGCATCAAGGGCAAGAACGGCCTGAACCCGGCCGGCAGTCCGCTGACCGGCGGTGGCGCAACACCACTGGCACCCGGATCAGCGCTGGATGGCCTGAATGCCATCAGCCCATGGGTGGATCCTGCCGGCGCACCCGCTTCGGCTAACTCCTTCACCACTGATGCATCCGGTGATGCCGATTTCGAAATCAACCTTGACTTCCCGGTGGTTCGCGGCGCCTATCCTTTCCAGATGACCGCAACCTCGAGGCCCGGGCACGAAGGCCATGCCAATGTTCCCACTGCGATAGCCGACCCCAGGGAACCGGGACAACAGGACACGCCTTTCCTGATCAGGGTGGTTTCCCATTGCACGGATGGAGCCAGTCATGGTCTCTCACCGGCAACGCGTGAAGCCTGGTTCCAGTATCCCTGATACGCACTGGATCTGCGATTGCCCCGGGCCGTTCAATAACGTCAGTAAAAAACGGGAGCATTCAGCGCATACAGACGGATCCTGCTGTTGCTGCGGGGTGCTGCCATGGCAGCACCCCGTTTTTACAGACACACATATTGCATCACCTGGACTTGCGCAGTGTTTCTACAGATACTGCCTGGGTCAGAGATACGCGAGTATTTCGCCCGGTTGACATCGCGCGACCGGGACCGATTACGGAGGTCCGGCCTTACCAGACTGTTGGCTGCTCGAAGAACCGGGCGTGTAGTTACGCATACGCCTGCCGCGTGCAGGGAAAGTGGCGAGGCGTGCACCGGGCAATCAGTCGGGCTTTCCCCACAGCGCCTCGACACGGGCATCACGACCGCAGCGATAACGGTAGAACCTGTAACGCAGTGGTTTCTTCCGGTAATAGTCCTGGTGATATTCTTCAGCAGGATAGAAACGGGTGGCGGCTGTCAGTTCCACCTTTAATGGTTCGGGAAACGGCTTGCTTGCCGCTGCGCGTCGTTCAGAGGCCAGCGCCTCGCTGTGCTGCCGCGCCCCCTGGTAGAAAATCACCGGGCGGTACTGCAACCCACGGTCACAGAACTGGCCGTCGTCGCGGGTCGGGTCGACGTGCCGCCAGAAGAAATCCAGGATCTGCGCATAACTGATAACAGCGGGGTCGAAACTCACCCTGACAGACTCGACATGGCCACTGTCTCCAGCGGAAACCTGCGCATAGGTCGGGTTCTCCAGCTGCCCACCCGTGTAACCGGAAATGACATCCAGCACACCATCCAGCTTCTCGTAATCAGCTTCGAGGCACCAGAAACAGCCACCGGCCAGGATGGCGGTCTCGACACCGGTTTGCGCTGCCGGAAGAGCATAAACAGGCCATTGCAGAATCAAAAATGTCAGGATGGAAAGATGGCTATGTCTGGTCATGAGAAACTCCGTCCTGGCGTGTTGTTTATATAGTTTACCTGCTGGCGAGAAAGTTCGCACCGGAGGCTTCCGCTGTTATACTCCGCGCGTGATGGCGTTAACTCTCGTTCATTTCCGGGTGCAGGGATGATGACACGCAAAAAGATCAAACCCCCTGTTACCCCCCGCATCGTACCCGCGCATCCCGGACAGCAACTGCTCCGCTACGCGCTGCTGGCTTGCGCATTTATATTCGCCGTATGGTCAGGCTATTACTATGGAAAGTCCCGGGCACCGGCCGCGGAGACCGGCAACATCCCGCTTGCGCAGTCAGCGGACTCACTACAGCGCATCCGGGAACTGGAGCAGGAACGCGACACCCTGAAAAAACAGGTCGCAGCACTCAAACAGAAAACGCAACAGGCAGACCGGACCATCCGGTCTGCCCGGTCCAGGGCACAGCAACCTGCACCGGCACCGGTCCAGGCTCCACGGCCGGACACCCCGGAAGCGGGGATCGTGGACCACACACTGACACTCGAAAACGTGCGCATCGAAGCAACCGCAACGGACCACGTATTCAGGATCGCCTTTTCGGTACGGCATACGGACGACAGCCGCGAGCGGGTCACGGGCACCTTGTGGATCGCGGTCAACGGCTTCTCCAGGGGAGTCCCGAAGCGGCTTTCCTTCAAGACGCTGTCACCGGACCGGCGCCTGGTAGTAAAAATGGGCTTTGACCGCAAGCAGGAAGTCAGCGAAGAGATTGTGCTGCCGAACGATTTCCGCCCCAAAAACATCCTGATTGAAGCGAAGCCCTATGGCGATAAATATACCGGCGCGGCGCAAAAGATCGACTGGATTACCGTGCAGTAGACACCGGTCTGACCGTATATCCACAGCAAAACCATCCGTGCCCATACTACTACGAAGCCCGTTCACTGCCAGTGCGCCGTTTTTCAGCCTGCTTGCCGCTTTCTGGACAGCACAGGTATGCAGCGCATCTTTCCCGTTGCCACCGGTGGATGTCGACCTGATCGGCCAGACGAGCGTGGTTGCAGCAAGGCATGAAGACACCCTGCTGGATATCGCCCGGCGCTTCGATATCGGGCAGGATGAGATCGTGCTGGCCAACGCAGAAGTGGACCGCTGGTTACCTGGTGAGGGCACCGAAGTCCTTATCCCGTCACGCTACATCCTGCCGGCAGCGCAACGGTCCGGTATCGTGCTCAACGTGCCGGAGATGCGTGTGTACTATTTCCCGCCGCCAAAAGCAGGTTCACCCGCCCGTGTGGAGACCTACCCCGTCAGTATCGGCCGCATGAACTGGACCACCCCGCTGGGTACCACCAAGGTGGTCGCGAAAAAGCGCGACCCGGCGTGGCGCCCGCCGGCATCCATTCGCGCGGAAGCGGTCGAAAAAGGAACGCCACTGCCCGAGTATGTGCCCCCCGGCCCGGACAACCCGCTGGGTCGCTACGCGATACGCCTGGGCATACCCGGCTACCTGATCCACAGCACCAACAAGCCGTTCGGCGTCGGTATGCGTGTATCACACGGCTGTGTACGCATGTACCCGGAAGATATCGAGGAACTGTTTCCCGAGGTGCCGGTCGGTACACCGGTGCAGATCGTGGATCAACCGGTAAAGATCGGCTGGCTGTTCGATACCCTGTACATCGAGATACACCCCTTGCTCGAGGAGGAGCGCGAAACATCTGCGCCATTGCTGGAATTCGCGATGGACCTGATCAATGCGGAGTGGGAAAAGCGGCGCTTTATCCTGGACGGGCAGGCCCTGAAAGCTGCGCTGCAGCAGCTGGACGGCCTTCCGAAACCCATCGCAAAGGCCCGCAACAACTGAACCCGCGCGACCGGGCGCTGTGCGCGCCGGCCACCGGGTTCCGGAGCAGTACAGGCGGTGCTGTACTTACTTGTACATCGACTTCTTGAACATGCGGTCGATCTTGCTGTTGGCCTCATCTGCGCCGGCCTTCGCTTCATTCGCTGTCTGCGAAGCGGCGGCGGCTTCCTTGCTGGCTGCATCGGCTTTGGCAGCTGCACTGTTGGCGGTGTCATTGGCCTGCTGGATATCGGCGCGCAGCGCGTCCAGGTCCGAGGTGGAGGCACAACCCGCCACAGCAACCAGCGCAGACATCATAAGCACTACCCTGACTTTATTACGCAACATAACGTTCTCCCTTGTTTTGTTTGACATACGATCAGATTCCAGCTGCGTATACTAGTACAGATCAGGGGCGAATAATAACTTTTGTACCCATGCGCACCTCCCTGGCGAGCGCATCGACCTGCTCATTGGTCAGCGCGATACAGCCATTCGTCCAGTTGAAGTCCCGGTGTACGGCGGGATTGCCCTTGCCTACCCCGTGGATACCGATGTATCCCCCCAGCACCGTCTGCTGTGGCGGAACCCGGTGCATTTTGAACGCTCGCCGGATGGCGGCATAACGGGCCGGACCGAGGGTGCCGGAACGATGCGCCCGCTCAACCCGTGCCGGGTCGGGGTAGTCAACGCCGAAAAAACGGTGAAATGGCGTGTCACTGGTCATACGCACGATATGAAACTCACCCAGCGGGGTTTTGCCATCGCCACGTCGCTTGGTCAGCGTGGCGCCTCCGCGGCCGATCGATATGTTCCGGAACCTGCGTTTAACCCGGTCGCCATCCATGACCGAGAGAGTCTTTTCCCCGATATCGATCAGGATCCAGGTGTCACCATCCTGCGCCAGCGCGTACCCCCTGTCGCAAAGCAGCGACAGCAGGGCGACTGCACACAGGAACCGTGTGATCGCAATGACGACTCCCGGTTGCGTACCTGTGTTCCTGTATGTATGTACAAGCTGCATCAAACTGGACCAGACACCTGCGTGACCGGGCAGTATACGGTGATGGTCGCAATCTGCCAGCATCCGGCACGTTCCGCATACTTTGTTTTATGGTCTATCGGGTCCGTAACGTTCCCAGCCGGAGCCACCCACCTTCCGCACGCCTGATACAGTACAGGTTTCATGTTGATTTGGCTCGATTTTATACAAACCCGGCGGCCCTTTGAAGCCAGACCCCACGATCAAACCCGGTTGTCCCTGGAATTTCTTTTTCCGTCCGGAACGATCAGATTTTCTTACACTTTCCCCGCCACTCCTATATAATGCCGCGCCGATGTGGGCCGTGGTCACAACGCCGCATTGATTATCGATTAACCACTGAGTAAAACCATGACTGATTTAAGCAAGTACCGAAATATTGGCATTTTTGCCCACGTTGATGCCGGCAAAACCACGACCACGGAACGCATTCTGAAGCTGACCGGGAAGATTCACAAAACCGGCGAGGTCCACGAAGGTGAAGCCACCACGGACTTCATGGACCAGGAGCGCGAGCGCGGCATTACCATCCAGTCTGCAGCCACCTCCTGCGAATGGGACGGCCACCGCCTGAATATTATCGATACACCGGGACACGTCGATTTCACCATCGAAGTGTACCGTTCGTTGAAGGTGCTGGACGGGGGCGTGGGCGTATTCTGTGGTTCGGGAGGTGTTGAACCCCAGTCCGAAACCAACTGGCGCTATGCCAACGAATCGGAAGTGGCGCGCATTATTTTCGTCAACAAGCTGGACCGCATGGGCGCGGATTTTTACCGCGTCGTAAAACAGATCCAGGACGTACTGGGTGCCAACCCGCTGGTCATGACGCTGCCCATCGGCATCGAGGACGACTTCACCGGTGTGGTCGACCTGCTGACCCGCAAGGCCTGGGTGTGGGATGCCTCGGGCAACCCCGAAAACTACGAAATCCAGGAACCACCGGCCGACATGGCGGACGCAGTCGAGGAATGGCGCGAGAAACTCATCGAAACGGCCGTGGAGCAGGACGATGAGGTCATGGAAAAATACCTGGAAGGCGAAGAACCATCCATCGACGAAATCAAGCGCTGTATCCGCAAAGGCACCATTGCTCTGGATTTCTTCCCGACCTACTGCGGCTCGGCCTTCAAGAACAAGGGTATCCAGCCGGTGCTGAACGCTGTCGTGGACTACCTGCCCAACCCGATGGAAGTCAAGCCCCAGCCGGAAGTCGACCTGGAAGGTCACGAGACCGGTGAATTCGCCATTGTCGATCCCGACCGGCCGCTGCGCGCACTGGCGTTCAAGATTATGGATGACCGCTTTGGCGCCCTTACCTTTATCCGTATCTACTCGGGCAAGCTCGCCAAGGGCACTACTGTTCTCAATACTTTTACCGGAAAGACCGAACGTATCGGGCGCATCGTAGAGATGCACGCCGACTCACGCGAGGAGCTGACCAGCGCGCAGGCCGGGGACATTGTCGCCGTGCTGGGCATGAAGAATGTGCAGACCGGCCACACCCTGTGTGACGAAAAAAATCCGGCCACCCTCGAACCCATGGTGTTCCCCGACCCGGTGATCTCCATCGCCGTATCCCCGGTCGACAAGAGCGCTTCTGAAAAGCTGGGCATCGCTATCGGAAAAATGATCCAGGAAGACCCGTCCTTCCGCGTAGAGACCGACGAAGACAGCGGCGAGACCATCCTCAAGGGCATGGGTGAACTGCACCTGGATATCAAGGTCGATATCCTCAAGCGTACCCACGGTGTGGAAGTCACGGTCGGTAAACCACAGGTAGCCTACCGCGAGACCATTACCCAGCACGTGGAAGACAGTTACACCCACAAGAAACAGACCGGTGGTTCCGGCCAGTTCGCCAAAATCGATTACACCATCGAACCCGGTGAGCCGGGCAGTGGCTTCGTGTTCGAGTCCAGGGTTACCGGCGGCACGGTACCGCGCGAGTTCTGGCCGGCGGTTGAGAAAGGCTTCAAAAAGAGCATGGAAGTCGGTCCGCTGGCCGGTTATCCCTGTCTTGACTTCAAGGTGACCCTGCTCGATGGCGGCTACCACCCGGTCGACTCTTCGGCCGTCGCCTATGAGCTGGCCGCCGCCGCGGCCTACCGCCAGACCATGCCCAAGGCCGGCCCGCAGCTCATGGAGCCGATCATGAAGGTGGACGTGTTTACCCCTGAAGATAACGTCGGCGATGTCATCGGCGACATCAACCGCCGGCGCGGCATGATCAAGTCCCAGGAATCCGGTCCCACCGGCACGCGCATCAAGGCCGAGTGCCCCTTGAGTGAGATGTTCGGCTACATCGGTGACCTGCGCACCATGACTTCCGGTCGCGGCCAGTTCTCGATGGAATTCCTGCACTACATGCCGTGTCCGAAGAACGTGGCCGAGGCGGTAATCAAGGAAACCCAGGAACGCGCCGCCAGCAAATAAGCCGGCGGCCGATCCGCCGGAAATACGCCGAAAATCAGGCTACCGGCTCCACCCGCAGGAGTATGGTAGACTGTGGGAAAGTGGCTTTATCACCTGCAGGAACCTCTGAGTATTCCGTCATTCCGGAGAAGCATGCGCCGGGAGACAGTAAAGGAACCGGCCAGAGGTTGCGTGATTCCGACTGGACGGCAGAATAACAATAATGAGCACTTCAATCCTGGGAATATCCGCCTATTACCACGACAGCGCAGCCGCGCTGGTGGTAGACGGGACCATCGTGGCCGCAGCACAGGAAGAGCGCTTTTCGCGCAAGAAACACGATGCGGGATTCCCCGCACAGGCCCTGCGCTACTGCCTGGAAGAAGGCGGAATCCGCCTGGACGATCTCGACTACATCGTCTTCTACGACAAGCCCCTGATCAAGTTTGAGCGCCTGCTGGAAACCTACCTTGCCTACGCACCATCGGGTTTCCAGTCCTTCCTGTCCTCCATGCCGGTATGGCTGAAGGACAAACTGTTCCTCAAAAGCACTCTCAAAAAGGAGCTGGCGGCACTGTTAGCAGGCGACCGGGGCAAGGAGTCCGATTTGCCGCCCCTGCTGTTTTCCGCCCACCACAGATCCCACGCAGCCTCGGCGTTCTTTCCCGGTCCGTATGAAAAAGCCGCTGTACTCTGCCTAGATGGTGTTGGCGAATGGGCTACCAGCTCCGTCTGGCTCGGTGACGGCAACACGCTGAAAGCACAATGGGAAATCGACTTCCCGCACTCGCTGGGACTGCTCTACTCAGCATTCACCTACTACACCGGTTTCCGGGTCAATTCCGGGGAATACAAGCTGATGGGGCTGGCGCCCTACGGCGAACCCAGGTACGTCGATCTTATTTTCGACAGGCTGCTGGATGTAAAGGAGGATGGCAGCTACCGGCTGGACATGAGCTACTTTAACTATGCGACCGGCCTGACCATGACCAACAGCAAATTCGACGCGCTGTTCGGTGGCCCGCCGCGCGAGGCCGAGTCGGAAATCACCCAGCGTGAAATGGATATCGCCCGGTCGATACAGGTCGTCACCGAAGAGGTCGTACTCAGGATTGCGCGCAACGTGCAGAAGGAACTGAGTACCGACTACCTGTGCCTGGCAGGCGGCGTGGCACTGAACTGTGTCTCCAACGGCCGTATTCTGCGCGAAGGCCCCTTCAGGGATATCTGGATCCAGCCGGCCGCCGGCGATGCCGGTGGTGCGCTGGGGGCCGCCCTCAGTATCTGGCATGAATACCTGGGCAAGCCGCGCCAGGTAAACGGAAACGATGCCATGCAGGGATCCTACCTGGGCCCCCGGGCCGACAGGGATGCGAGCAAAGCCTGGCTGGACTCGATCAACGCCCGTTACGAGGTGCTCGACGATGATGCCCTCATGCCCCGCCTGGCTGAACTACTGGAGGGTGAAAACGTCGTCGGCTGGCTGCAGGGGCGTATGGAATTCGGTCCCCGCTCGCTGGGAGGGCGCAGCATCATCGGCGACCCCAGGAGCCAGAAGATGCAAAGCGTCATGAACCTGAAGATCAAGTACCGGGAGTCATTCCGGCCGTTTGCACCCGCCGTCAGGGCCGAACGGGTCTCCGACTGGTTCGAGATCGACCGGCGCAGTCCTTACATGCTGCTGGTCGCCCCGGTAAAGGAAGACAAACGCCTGCCCATGACGGAAGAACAGCAGCAGCTGTTCGGTATCGAAAAACTGAATATTCCACGTTCACAGATCCCGGCCGTCACTCACGTCGATTACTCGGCACGCATCCAGACCGTGCACGCAGATACCAACCCGCGCTTCTACCGGCTGCTGGAAGCCTTCGAGGCGCGTACCGGCTGCCCGGTACTGGTCAATACCTCGTTCAATGTGCGCGGCGAGCCCATCGTCTGCACCGCCGAGGATGCCTACCGGTGCTTTATGCGCACGGAAATGGACTACCTGGTGCTGGAGGACCTGCTGCTATCCAAACAGGATCAGCCGCAATGGCAGGAAGACGGCGACTGGCGTAACGAGTATGCACTGGACTAGACCATGAGCAGTAAAATCCAGACCCTGGATGCACGCGGCTACCGCAAGTTCGGACTGACCACCGGCGCCATCATTGTTGGCCTGTTCGGCCTGCTGATTCCCTGGCTGTTTGAGCTTAACTATGTGAAATGGCCCTGGATAACGGGCGGCATTCTTGCCCTCTGGGGTCTGCTGGCGCCGACCACGCTGAAACCGGTCTATATCGGCTGGATGAAATTTGGTAATGTCATGAACTGGATCAATACCCGGATTATCCTGGGTATCCTGTTCTACGCGATCTTCCTGCCGATCGGCATGGTCATGCGCCTGTTCGGCAGGGATGCGATGCACCGCAAACCGGACAGCACGCTATCGAGCTACCGGGTAAAAAGTGAACATGATGATAAAAACAACGTGGAGCGGCCGTACTGATGCTTGATCTGCTTAAAGACCTGTGGGGGTTCATGAAAGTCCGCAAGAAGTTCTGGCTGGCGCCTGTCATTCTCGTCATGTTGCTGCTGGGCGTTCTGATCGTGATGACACAGGGTTCTGCGGTAGCACCTTTTATCTATACCCTGTTTTAACAGGCTGTTGCGCCGGAATGCCGGGGCACAAATCAACCAGGGTTTCCGGGACCATTGGCCGCAGGGTTGCGGAAAACCGGGAAGTGTTGCCGGGCGCCAGGGGCGCCCGGCAACAAGCCGGTACATGCGCTACTGCATCACCCTGTTGACTACCAGACGTTAATTACCTGCAGGTCGTAAGCCGGCACAATCCTGCCCTGGTATCCCTGCATCCTGATCGTTTGTTTGATCGAGACGAGGTTCTGCTTCTGCCCGGTTATCGGTGAAAGGTGCGATAACACCAGTTTTTTCGGTCGGGTAGCGGCCGCCACTTCACCCAGACGCGTGGGCGTCGTGTGGAAAAGCAGCAGGAACTCCGGCACCGGGTTATCCAGAATAGCCGTATCGTATATCAGCACATCCGCACCTTCTGCCAGCTTGATGATATTGTCGGTACTGGAGTTGGTGTCACCGGTCCACACGATACTCTTACCCTTGTATTCGATCCGGTATGCCACGCTCGGCGTCCCGCCATGAAACACGGGGATGGACTTTACCGTCAGGCCACCGTGGTCGTCGAGCACGGTCGTAATATCCGCGGAAGCCGTATCGAAAGGCAGGTTGTTCCCTACGGGCACAAACGGTGACTGACCGCCAAAAAAGGCAGCCGCAAACCCGTGCAGGTAACGTTCCACCCCGGTCATTTGATTATAATGCCCATCGATATAGGCGGACATGGAATCGTAGGCCGGCACATTCGAATCCGGTCCGTAGAAGTTGATGGCCGGCGGCAATAATTCACCCGCCCCCAGGCGATGAAAGAAAAGGCTCTTGACCATTGCCGACATATCGGACGTATGGTCAATATGCATGTGCGTATACATGAAATGATGCACGTCCTTGAGGCTTGCCCCGCTGAGTGCCAGCGACTTGAAAGAACCGCTGCCGGTATCTACGAGCAACACAGGGTCGCCGTCAGTAAAAATCAGCAGGCTTGACCCGGCACGGCCATCGCTGGATGCGGTCGGGCCGCCTGAACCCAGCACGATCACTGCAAGATCCGCTTTTACCTTGTCTACCGGCAGTACCGCCTTGTTTTCGTGCCTGTATTCTTTATGGCTT
>Ga0256841_1002714_pt1 | contig 13839 bp, 11 predicted proteins | sample 356308metaG_FD_185971 | JGI IMG/M metagenome (GOLD analysis project Ga0256841, IMG submission 185971) | Hydrothermal vent microbial communities from Mid Atlantic Ridge, Atlantic Ocean - 356-308 | ecosystem: Environmental > Aquatic > Marine > Hydrothermal vents | place: Atlantic Ocean: Mid...
TATAATAACCGCTTTGATCTCGTTAAAATTAAGTTTAAGGTTTTTTGCGGCTTGCTTTTTTAGAAAACCGTAATCATTAATAAAACGGGGCGGAACCGAAATGTCGGTTGTTTTTATCATTTTATTAGTCCTCTATTTATGAGGAAATTTTTTTTTGTTTAACCAATCAAATTAGTATAACGATTTAATAACTCCACCGTCAATTTGTATGGTTGTACCTGTAATGTATCCTGCCAATTCCGATGCAAGAAATACAATTAACGAAGCGATTTCATCCGGTCGGGCTAACCTGTTTAACGGAACGTTTGCAGCCATCGAAGCCAGAACATGTTCGTGCGACTCTCCTGTTGTTTTAGCTCTTTCTACGGCAAGTTCGTACAACCGGCCTGTTAAAGTGTAACCGGGCGCAATATTATTGATTGTAATGTTATATTTTCCTACTTCGGAACTTAAAGTTTTTGCCATTGCAACAACTGCACTGCGCAATGCATTTGATAAAATAAGATTATCGATCGGTTGCTTTACGGAAATTGAAGTAATGTTAATTATTCTTCCCCAATTATTTTTTTTCATATCTGGCAAAACAGCTCTTGTAAATCTAACCGCGCTTAACAATACTTGATCGAACGCACCTTGCCAATGTTCATCATCCAAATTATCGAAGTAACCTGCCGGCGGTCCCCCGCAATTATTAACCAAAATATCAATTCCTCCGAATGTCTTTTTCATCACTTCAACTGTATTGGCAATATCCTCTTTTTTATTTATGTCGCATAAAATCCATTCGGGTTCGGCAAGATTCATTGCTCTAATTTCATTCAATGCTTTGGAAATATTATCGTGGTTCCTTGAACAAATTGCTACTTTACAACCTTCTTGTAAAAATGCTATTGCAGTTGCTTTACCAATACCGGCGCTGGAAGCAGTAACCAGCACGCGTTTGTTTTTAATTTTTAACTCCATAGGATCCTCATTTTCTATTAAGGAAGTGAGCGAATTAATGCCATAAAAATAAAAAATCCCGCTAAATTTTTCTGCGGGATTTATAAAATTATTGAGAGCAACTATTTGTTTAAAATTTGTTTTACTATTTTTTCGGTATCCAGAGCTATTACTAATTCTTCGTTGGTAGGAATTCTAAAGACTTTTACTTTCGAATCATTACCGGAAATTTCCAAAGGTTTATTTTCCGATCTGTTTTTTTCCGCATCAATTTTAATTCCTAAATATTCCATATTTTCACAGACGGTTTCTCTTACAGCCACCGAGTTTTCACCGATACCGCCGGTGAATACCAAAACATCCAAACCGCCCATAGCGGCTGTATATGCGCCAATATATTTTTTAATTCTGTAAGTAAAAACATCAAAAGCATATTTTGCTTTTTTATCTCCTTCATTCATTGCTTGTTCAATTTCGCGCATATCGCTGCTTTCCCCGCTAATACCAACCAATCCGCTGTGTTTATTCAGTAATGTATTTGCTTCACTAATCGAAAGTCCTTCTTTTCCCATAATGTAAGTTACAATTGAAGGGTCCAAATCGCCGGACCTTGTACCCATTAACAAACCTTCCAAAGGAGTAAAGCCCATAGAAGTATCAATAGAACGCCCTTCTTTTATGGCGGCCATACTGGCGCCGTTACCGAGATGAGCAGTAATGATTTTTAATTCCTCTATCGGTTTGTTTAATATTTCCGCCGCTTTTTGAGAAACAAAACGATGCGAAGTTCCGTGAAATCCATATCTTCTTATTTTATACCTTCTGTACAATTTATAAGGTATTCCATATAAAAACGCATGATGCGGCATTTGGACATGAAAAGCCGTATCGAAAACACAACATTGCGGAGTATTGGGTAAATGTTTTCTGGCGGCTTCAATTCCTTTTATGTTAGGAGGATTGTGAAGAGGCGCAAGTTCAATATTATCTTTAATTGCTTGCATAACTTCGTGAGTAATTAAAACGGAACCGGAAAATGTTTCGCCGCCGTGAACTACTCTGTGACCAACTGCGTCTATTTCCGATTTATCTTTTATTACGCCATGATTTTTACTCATCAAAACGGCAACTACATATTCAATTGCAATAGAATGATCTAATATTTCGCCAACGATTCTAATTTTTTCTTTACCTCTCGGGGCATGTGTTAAAACAGCGCTACTCATTCCTATCCTTTCAATCATACCTTTTGCCAAAGTTTCTTTTATTTCGGTATCAATCAGTTGATATTTAATAGACGAACTACCGCAATTCAAAACCAATATTTTCATTTTACCCTCTGGAATTCAATTCATTTTTCTTGATAAATAATTTTCCCTTCCGAATCGTATTGATAAAATCCGATGCCGGTTTTCTTTCCGAGTTTTCTTTCACGTACTAATTTACGCAAAATAGGACAAGGGCGGTACCTTGGTTCTCCTAATGTTTTCCACAATTGTTCCATCCATGCTAAAACTTCGTCCAATCCCATCGAATCTGCCATTTCAAGAGGTCCCATTTTAAAATCGTAACCAAGTTTCATAGCTGTGTCTATATCTTTTGCAGAAGCCACACCTTCTAACAAAATATACATAGCTTCATTTAACAGAGGAACGATAGCCCGTGTAGTAACAAAACCGGGATATTCATAAACTTCCACTGCTGTTTTACCAATTCTGGATGCGAAATTTTTAATTATTTCAACAGTTTTATCGGAAGTATGAAATGCTCTTACCAATTCAACCAAAGGAACTTTCGGAACCGGATTGAGAAAATGCATCCCTATAATTTTATCTTTTCTATTTGTCACTTCGGCAATTTTAGTAAGACTAAGTGTAGAAGTATTAGAAATAAAAATTGTATCGGGTTTAGCAATTTTATCAATTTTTTTGAAAATTTCTTCCTTCAATTTCAGATCTTCGGCAACGGCTTCAATAATTAAATCGCATTCATTAACCTCTTCAATATTAATCGTCCATTTAATTCTGCTCATTATGGATTTCATTTCACTTTCGGTTAAAGCCCATCTTTCAATTTCATGTTCCATAGATAATTTTAAACTTTTTTTAGCTTCTTCCAAATGATCCATATCTTTTTCGATAATACACACATCAATTTCGGAACCTGCCACGGTTTGGGCAATTCCTTGTCCCATTACACCTGCGCCAATTATAGCAACGTATTCAATCCTTTCGCCCATTTCGGGCTCTGCAGATTCGTTCAGTATATCTTCTAATTTTAATTTTTCTTCGTTCATTTAAATTCCTAACTTTGTTTTTTTAATAAAAAAGCAATTTCCATACCAGAGGAAATTGCTTATAAAATATATTTTTTTTAAACAATCAATAATCTTTTTTATTAAAAATGATAATACCAATATAAAGAGTGAGAATCATAAATAAAAACGATGACAAAAACGGTTGTAATTCTATTCCGTTATATTTTCCGATTGCCAAATTTACCGTATAAGTAGCCATTTCCGAAGTTTTTGGAATTAGATAATATAATCCGTCAATAAACCAATTTACTATTTTGTTATGAATGAGCAATTCAAGTTTATCCCTTGAAGCCAAGACCGGAGAAAGAATAAAAAATATTAAATAGGTAATCATCATTGCCAATAATGAACTTTGAGTTAATATGCCAACCAAAATAATTAATCCGTATAAAACCCCGAATGTAAAAGTAATAGTAAAAATTGTAGTTAAAAAACTCAAATCCCATACACCGAACTTTAACCCTATTAACAACCAAACGCCGATAATCAAAAATGCAACGTTGACAAAAACTACAATGGTACCGCCCCAAAATTTTCCCCAAATAATTTGTCTGCGGGAAACAGGTTTTGATAAAAACAGTTCAACACTTCCTTTCTCCAACAAATTGGGAATAAAACTGGAAGCCGAAAAAACAGACAGGAACAATCCAATTCCGAACAAGGGAGCCACAATAATTGCTTTTATTCCTTCTATAATTTTTGCAACTAAATCTATATTTTCCTTCCCGTTCATTTTTACCATCGAAGTCATGCTGTTTATGTTACTGAACAAGAAAAAAATTATAAACAAAATTAAAATAAAAGACGACACGCCGAAGAAAACCAAAAATATTTTTCTTGAGAACGCTTCTTTTAGCGTATATTTTGTCATTTCATAAATATTTCGCATTAATTTTTATTCTCCACTTCTTTTATCAATGAAATAAATTTATCTTCTAACGAACTTTTTTGTGTTCTAATTTCTTTAATATTAATATTGTTTTTTCTTAAAAGATCAATTGCTTTGTTCAACTGGGGAATGTCAATAATAACAGCCGAATATAGTCCGTTATTATTTTTGTTGAACTTAAATTGCATTAAATCGCCGGTCAATAATTCTTCGGGCAAGTCGGGTTCTACATCGAAGAGGTAACTTTGTTTTGAAGTTGTAATTTCTTCAACCGTACCTTCCTTAATTAATTTACCTTTGTTCAAAATTGCGATTCTGTCGGAGACTAATTCAACTTCCGAGAGTAAATGACTGTTAATAAAAATTGTTTTTCCTTTATTTTTTAATTCGATAAGCAAATCCCGTATTTCCTTTCTTCCTATCGGGTCCACCCCGTCGGTCGGTTCGTCTAAAAATATTATTTCAGGATCGTTAATTAAAGATTGAGCCAAACCTAATCTTTGCATCATTCCCTTAGAATATTTTTTAACTTTCGTTTTTTTCCACTTGTCCATTTTCACAAGGGAAAGAAGTTTGTCTATTTCGGAGTTTATATTTTTATTCATATTTCCGCTTAAGCGCGCAAAATATTTCATCACGCCTTCTCCCGTTAAAAAGGAAGGAAATTTATGATTCTCGGGGAGGTATCCGACTTTTTCTCTTATTTTATAGTTACCTATATTTTCACCCAAAAGTTTTGCATCACCCACAGTTGGAAAAGCGATGCCTAACAAAATTTTTATCAACGTTGTTTTACCGGCTCCGTTGGGTCCTAATAAACCGTAAATTATACCGGATTCAATTGATAAAGATAATTCATCTAAAGCAATTACCTTGGATTGTTTTTTAGGTTGGAAAATTTTTGTTAGATTGTTTATCTCAATAGCATTCATAGTTTGACAACTCTTAAAATGTGTGTTATAATATTTGTATTTTTCTTTTGATTAAAAAAATAATTTCATTGTGAAACCAAAAGATATTTTAACTAAATATTTCGGTTATACCAACTTTAGAACCGGTCAAGAAGATATAATCGACTCGATTTTAAAGAAGGAAAACGTATTGGCAATAATGCCTACCGGAGCAGGCAAATCGTTATGTTACCAGATTCCTGCTCTTTTACAAGACCGTTTTTCGCTTGTAATTTCACCGTTAATTTCACTTATGAAAGATCAAGTTGATAATCTTAACAAGAACGAAAAATTAGCAAGTTTTATCAACAGTTCATTAGACTACTTACAAACGGAAAAAGTTTTAAATGACGTTGCACAAAATAAGATAAAATTACTTTATATATCACCCGAAAAATTAGAAAACAGAGAATTTATTAACAGGATTAAAAATCTTAAACCCGAATTTTTATTTGTGGATGAAGCCCATTGCATAAGCGAATGGGGTCATAGTTTCAGACCGAGTTACCGTAAAATAAACGATTTCAGAGAGTTTATAAATGTTAAAAGTATTTCCGCATTTACCGCAACGGCAACGCCGGAAGTTCGGGAAGATATTATAAATGAACTTAAAATGAAAAACCCAAAGCTCTTTATTTACGGTTTTGAAAGGGATAATATTCAACTTAGGGTTATAAGAACATCGAACAAAAAAGAGAAACTATTAGAATTAATTAAAGACGAGCCCGGAGCAACAATTGTTTATACTTCCACCCGCCGGCATGCCGAAGGTGTAGCCAAATTTTTAGCCGCTAACAAATTGAACGTTAAATACTATCATGCCGGTTTAACCACCGGACTGAGAAGAATAATTCAAGATGATTTCCTTAATGACCGGACAAAAATTATTGTTGCAACCAGCGCATTCGGAATGGGAATAGACAAAGAAAATATAAGGATGGTAATTCATTATAATATTCCCGGTTCAATCGAAAATCTTTATCAAGAATTTGGAAGAGCCGGACGCGACGGAAATCCTTCCAAAGCTTTTCTGCTTTTCAAAGAAAAAGATATAGAAATTCAAAAATATTTTATCAATAACTCAACGCCAACTGCCGGGCAAGTACGGAGAGTTTACGATACTATTTGCGACGTAGCAAACATTGCGGTTTCCACACGAACTGAAAAACCGGTTTTATTGGATAAAAAACTGAAAAATATTTTAAAACTTCAAAACATACCGGCAGGTTTGCTTTCTTCTTCCATTCAAATTTTACAGGAAGCGGGTTATTTATTGCCCGTTTCAAACTTCGATAATTCCTTTTATCTTAAATTTATTCCTTCTAAAAACGAAATTCTTAAGTTTATTAAATCGGTAGACAATAATACTTTACGCGACATTATCTATGTTCTGTTAAGGGAATACGGCGAAACTGTAATTAATTCTTTAACAAAAATAAACGTATCAAAACTAGAAAAAGAGTTAACTCTTTCAATAAAAGCGATAAACGAAAATTTGGATTTGTTGAAAAACATTGGAATTATTACTTACGAAAAACCAAGCGCCGCAGCCAGTGTAAAACTTGCAACCGAACGTATAATTTCCAAAAATTTGATTATCGGAAAACAGAAATTAGAAAAAACAAAAAACGTTCAACTAAAAAAATTGGACAAAATAATTGAATATGCTCAAACAGATGAATGCCGGTTTAAATTTATTCTAAATTATTTCGGAGAAAATAAGAAAAAATACAGATGCGAAAAATGCGATATATGTTTGGGAATAACCGACGAATTTAAAACTTTATCAAATTATATTGAAGAAATAATAATAAGGACTTTGCAGGAAAACCGTAAAAAAATCAGGGCAAAAAATTTATATCCCTTATTAGCCGGAAAGTCCAAAACGCCTGAAGCAAGGTCTTTTACAACTTTCGGAATTTGTGCGCATTATTCCAAACAAGAAATTGAGGATGCCCTGCAGAAATTATTGCTGGAAGGTAAATTAAAAATTATAGATGATTATTTGTTCTTAAATAATATGGATATTGATAATTTATTATTTGAGATTGATACTGAAGCGGAAAAGAATGAAAATTTTGATTATGAGGAAAATTTGATTCTGTTTAATAAATTAAGGGAGCAAAGAAGCCTCACTTCAAAAAAATATAACCAACCGCCGAATATAATTTGTCCGGATAATATTTTGCGCAATATCGCAAAAATAAAGCCCACAACGCCCACCAAATTACTTTCGGTTACCGGATTTAATCAGCGGATGTTTAACAAAATTGGGAATGATTTTATTTCTATAATTGACGAACATATAAAAACACATAAACAAACCACCGGAATGAAAAAAAATTTACCGCAAGATCTTTATCAAACTTACGAGTTAATAAAAAAAGGATACAAACTTGAAGACATAGCTGAATTAATGCGTTTGCCGGCTGCGTTAATCTCTTTACAAGTGGAATCAATTATAGGTTTTGAACCCGGATTAAATATTGACACACTTTTGGACCCGGAGGAATATAATTTAATTTCCGAAAAAATTGAAAACGGAATAACCGATTTAAAAGAATTGAAAAACCTGCTGCCAAATAAAATTAATTACGCAAAGATAAGAATTGTATTAACTAAGCACCGCCTTTTTTCTTCTCAGGATTAAGATTTTTCTTTAAACTGTCTAAATACACTTTCGCTTCTTTAAAAAATTGTTTCCACAATTCCTGATTATCGTCCAGTTCTTTAAATTGCCGCAAATATTCTTTTTCGGTTAAATTGTAATTCTCAAGAATTTGAGATTTAAGAACGGAGAGCGTATCGGGGTTATTTCTGTAAAGTTCGTTATTTACCAATAACTCCGTATAAACTTTAGCCAATGTTTTTGTATCTATTCTTTGCTTCTCGGAACAATTTGTAAAGAAAATCAGAAAAACAAAAAACACCAATAACGGTTTAGTAATCTTTTTTACTTGCTTCAAATAAAATCCGCTTTTCTTCATCGGTTAAATTTTGATAACCACTTTTACTAATTTTATCCAGAATTCTATCAATTTCCTCTTGATCAAATTCTTTTTTACTTTTCGGTGAACCGTCAATTTCATAAAAATCGGCGTCCTCAACTTCATCCTCAGGAAATCCGAATACGTGTTTATTTCTATCAATTTTAGTTTTAGTCTGTTTAAAAACATTAGGATTTTTCAAATTTCTGTACATCCGGTCAAAATCGAAATTATACCGTCTATCAGCTAAGATGAAAAGAAAACCCGTGATTGCCCCGCCAATATGAACAACGTGGGCTATAACGTCGGCACTTCCTACCGATAAAAACTCAAATACCACAAGAAAAGCGATTAAATATTTCGCTTTAATTGGCAGCAGAAAATATAAATAAATCGGTCTGTCGGGGAACATCATTGCAAAGGCAACCATTACACCGAATATTGCGCCTGATGCTCCGATTGTAGGTGCGCCTCCGCCAACAAAAAGTTGTAATAAAGCCCCGCCAATTCCCGATAACAAATAGAAAATCAAAAATTTAGAAGAACCCCAAATATTTTCCAATTCCATTCCGAACATCCACAGCATAAACATATTAAAGAAAATGTGGGTAAAATTTGCGTGTAAAAACTGATATGTAATTACTTGCCAGGGATAAAACGACGCATACGGAAAATGTAACGGAATAAGTCCGAAATAATACACAATTAAATCGTCGAGAGTAACATTATCTATTAAAATATTTCCGGCAATTACTTGAATAAAATAAATAACCACGTTAATTATCAATAAACTTTTCAGAACCGGAGGGAAAAAGGAGAAGCTTCCGAATCCCGTAGGTTTATAATATTGTCGATCGTAATAAGACATTTTTTACCTAACTAATAAAATGATATTTAAATTACAACAAATTTCACTCAAATGAAATTATGCTTCATTCAATTGAACAATTTTAATTGGGAAAGGTTCTCGTATACAAGCTAAGCGTCGGTTAAAGCCGCAACTCCCGGAAGCGTTTTCCCTTCTAAAAATTCCAAAGAAGCGCCGCCTCCGGTAGAAACGTGGGAAACTTTATCGCTTAAACCGGCTTTTTTAACTGCCGCTGCCGAATCCCCGCCGCCGATAATTGTAGTAGCTCCGTTTTCAGTGGCTTCAGCCATAGCTTTTGCAATTTCGAACGTTCCTTTAGCAAAATTTTCAAATTCGAAAACGCCCATTGGTCCGTTCCAAACTATGGTTTTGCTGTACAGAATAGCGCGTCTGAAAAGATTTATACTTTCCGGACCGATATCCAATCCCATTTTTCCGGATGGAATTTCTTCCGCGTTTACAATTTCAAATTTTGTATCGTTATTAAATTCGTCCGCTACAACCACATCGGATGGAAGAAGAATACTTATTTTGGATTCTCCTGCTTTTTTAAGAATTTCCTGCGCCAACCCGATTTTGTCTTCTTCCAATATCGATTTTCCGATTTCGTAATTCATCGCTTTAAAAAACGTAAACGCCATTCCCCCGCCTATAATAAGAGTATTAACTTTATCGAATAAATTTTTAATCACTTCAATTTTATCGGAAACTTTAGCGCCGCCAAGAATTGCCGTAAACGGGCGTTCGGGATTAGTAACGGCTTTTCCAAGATATTCCAATTCTTTTTGCATCAAATAGCCGGCAGCGCATTTATCAATAAATTGTGTAACACCCACTGTTGAAGCGTGTGCTCTGTGTGCGGTTCCGAAAGCGTCGTTTACATAAACATCTCCCAAAGATGCTAATTGTTTTGCAAATTCGGGATCGTTTTTAGTTTCGCCTGCATGAAACCTTAAGTTTTCCAACAATAGAACGTCTCCGGGATTGAGTGTTTTTACAATTTTTTCAACCTGTTCGCCAATGCAATCCGGAGCGAACTTCACCGTTGTTTCCAAAAGATCATCTAATTTTGCCGCGACCGGTCTAAGACTCATTTTTTCGTTTCTAACTCCTTTAGGTCTGCCCAAATGACTCATTAAAATTGCTTTGCCGCCTTCCTTAATAATTTTTTTTATTGTAGGTAAGGCTCTCACAATACGAATATCGTCCGTTATATTTAAATTATCATCCAAAGGTACGTTAAAATCCACACGCACCAAAACTTTTTTATTATTTAACTGAAGGTTGTCAATAGATAATTTTCTCAATTTTTCTACTCCTAATATTTCTAATCGCAGGAACGCAGAAAATTAATCTGCGTTCCTTATTAATTTATTGAGCTATTTTTTTTATTAAATCAACTACTCTGCAGGAATAGCCCCATTCGTTATCATACCAACCGACTACTTTAACTAAATTTCCGTTAGCCATTGTTAACTGAGAATCGAAAATATTAGAATGCGAATTTCCGACTATATCGGCAGAGACCAGAGGTTCTTCTGAATATTCCATGATTCCTTTTAATTTGTTTTCAGAAGCATTTTTCATTGCCGCATTAACTTCGTCGGCCGTAACTTCTTTTTTCAATACTGCAATAAGATCGGTTATAGAACCGTCCGGTGTTGGAACCCGCATTGCCATACCGTCCAGTTTTCCATCCAATTCCGGAATGACTTTACCTACGGCTTTAGCAGCGCCGGTTGTAGTTGGAATTATGGAAACGGCAGCCGATCTGGCTCTTCGTAAATCTTTGTGGGGTAAATCCAATAATCTTTGATCGTTTGTGTAAGAATGTACGGTAGTCATAAACGCCTTTTCTATTCCAAAAGCGTCGTTCAAGACTTTAACCATTGGAGCAAGACAATTTGTTGTACAAGATGCATTCGATACAACTTTTTCATCTCCGGTTAATATTTCATCGTTTACACCTAAAACAACAGTTGCATCTATTTCGCTTTTAGCCGGAACGGTCAAAATTACTTTTTTAGCACCGGCTTCAATATGTTTCATACAAGCGTCTTTCGTTCTAAAAACACCGGTAGATTCGATTACAATATCGGCACCCAAGTCTCCCCAATTCAAATTAGCCGGATCCCTCTCGGCCGAAATTTTAATTCTATCGCCGTCAACTACAAGTTCATCGCCTTCTACTTTTACTTCGCCCGGGTATTTTCCGTGAACCGAATCGTATTTTAATAAATGACCCAGTGTTTTTGCATCGGTAAGATCGTTAATTCCTACAAAATCAAATCCACCAATTTGCATGCATCTTCTGAAAACGAGACGTCCAATTCTACCGAAACCATTAATTCCAACTTTTATTGCCATTTTTTACTCCTTTTTGCTATTTAGTTTGATAAATTTCAAATTAAAAATTAGGTATTTAACTTATAAATTACAATTATAGAATTTATGCTATCATCACCACTATAAAATAATTTGTTGTGATTCACTTACTATATTCAACTTTGAAATGAAATAATAATGAAAATACGGGAAACGTTATATTGAAGAAAAAAATTGATTTACATACACACACTAATTATTCCGACGGCGACTTTTCTCCAAAAGAATTAATTAAATTAGCGCAAAGTAGAAACATTAATGTTCTATCTATAACCGATCACGATTCGTTTGACGGTTATTTAAATTCTAAAAAATTAAAATTACCAAAAGATTTTGAGATTGTGCCCGGTTTGGAAATAAGTTCTAGTTTAAATGGAAAAGAGGTTCATCTTTTAGGATATTTTTTTGATCCGGAAGCCGATATCTTGCAAAATCAACTGGAAGAAATTAAAGCCAAAAGATTATTAAGAGCAAAAAAGATCATCAAAAAACTAAATTCATCCGGAGTAAAAATTGATATTGAGCAAGTAAAAAAGATAGCCGGAAATTCAGCAATTTGCCGGCCTCATATTGCCCATGCAATGGTAAATTCGGGAATAGTAAAAAATTATTACATAGCATTTAAAAAATTCTTGCGGGATGACGGTCCGGCAGATGTTAAAAAAGATAATATTAGCTCCATTAAAGCAATAACCGTTATACACAAAGCTAAGGGTTTGGTATTTATTGCTCATCCGGTTTTACTAAAGGATTCTGAAATAGAACAATTATTACCCGCTGTTGACGGTATAGAAACAATTCACCCGCTTCATAATAAATATAAAGAACGGAAATACAAAAATTACTGTAAACGGTATTCATTATTGGAGTCCGGCGGTTCCGATTTTCATAGCAAAAAACGGGGCGACCTAAAAAATTTAGGAAAGTTTACATTACCGGAGAGAAAATTTAATAGTATTAAAGAACGACGGCATGAATTATATGACGAATAATTAATTTATTTTTGGTCATAGATTAATTCACTTTTTAAAAGAATAAAAAATGTTATCTTTAATTAAAGCAATTTGTGTTTGAAATTTACTTCGAATATTTACGTAATTATTTAGACTTATAACTTTAAAACTTTTAACAATTAGAATCATTTTGGAATTTAGATGCTTTCACTTAAAAAACTTTTCCCGTTTATTTTAATTCTCACATTGTTTTCTCCGGTAATTTTTTGTCAAGGATTCGGAACCTGGAAAGATTACACAAATATGGAAACGGTGGAAAAAATTATAATTGATAACACATCAATTTGGGCGGCAACCAACGGCGGTTTTTATAATTACGATTTCACAACAAACAAATTTACTAAATTTACCAAATCGGAAGGAATTAGCAGTCACAACATTACAGCAATTGCTTTGTATAAAAAGAAATTATGGTTAGGTACAAAAGAAGGATTTATAGACATTTATGACCCTTCCAACGGATCATTTAAAGTAATTTCCGATATTTTCCGGAGCGACAATACACTAAAATCGATAAACGATATTGAAATAAAAAACGATACGGTTTTTGTCGCAACGGATTTCGGACTTTCGTTAATTGATGCAAATACTTTTAACTTTATAGAAACGGTGGTAAAGTTCGGTAATTTCCCCACAGAAATCAGAGTGAATGCCGTTAGAGCCGGATCACAAATATTTGTCGCTACCGATAGAGGTGTTGCAAAATCTAATATAAATTCCCTTAACTTATCTTCCCCGTCATCTTGGGAAAATTTTCCTATCGATCCTTCATTATTGAGTAACCCGAGCAGCTCGGTAAAATCTTTGAATAAAATAGTTTTTTATAAAAATGATACTTTAATTTCATCCGATAAAGGAATTTTAAAATTACAATCCGGTACATTGAAACAATTTTTATATAAAGGATTTAATGTTACCGATATGGAAGTTCATAATGGAAATCTGTATTCGGCGGTTACCAATACCATTCATAAAAGGGACGGTACTCAGGATGTTGTAATTTTTACAGAAGAAAAAGAAGTATTAAACGATATTGAATTTTTAAATAATGACATTTACTTGGCGTCTTTAAATGGAATTGTTAAAATAAGCGGTAAAGATACAACATACATTTTGCCAAACGGTCCCAGTTCCAATTCGTTTTTAAATATTAAAGTCGATAAATCCGGAAATCTTTGGTCGGCTACAGGTAAAGACGGAAACGGAGTTGGTGCATTCAAATTTGACGGACAAAAATGGACTATTTATAATAAGGACAATTCACAAGGAATTATTTCCAACCAGTTTCACCGCGTAGATGTAGCAAACGATAATACCGTTTTCTTATCGAACTGGGGAATGGGTTTTACAATGTTTAAGGACGGAAAATTTAAAACTTATACTACAGATTCAACCGGAATGGTAGGAATACCCGGACATCCTAATTTTCTTGTGGTTTATGATGTCCAAAAAGATTCCAAAGGAAATATATGGGTCCTCAATTTTTGG
>Ga0256841_1002715_pt1 | contig 13834 bp, 10 predicted proteins | sample 356308metaG_FD_185971 | JGI IMG/M metagenome (GOLD analysis project Ga0256841, IMG submission 185971) | Hydrothermal vent microbial communities from Mid Atlantic Ridge, Atlantic Ocean - 356-308 | ecosystem: Environmental > Aquatic > Marine > Hydrothermal vents | place: Atlantic Ocean: Mid...
AGCTATGGCGCGATCCGTTGTTCGTCACGATACATCGCGATCACCCGCTGGCGCGGCTGAATCCGGCGACACTCGACGATCTGCTGAAGCATCCGGCGGTACTGCCTGACAAGGGTACCTGGACCCGCGACCTGGTCGAACAGGCCATTGCCCGGGCCGGTGGCGAGCTGCATGTCACGATGTCCACCAACTACCTGGAGACCCTCGCGATGCTGGTCTCCATCGGCGTCGGCTGGAGCCTGCTGCCAGACAGCCTGGCGCGACGCGACGGGTTCGTCGTATTGGATATCGCCGCGCTGGAACTGAGCCGCTCGCTGGGCGTCGTCCACCATCCGGACCGCAGTCTGCCACGCGCCGCGACCGCGATGCTGGCGATGCTCACCGCCAGGTGATTGAACCACCCGCTCAGTCGCGCCCGAGCCGGGTATGACCGTCCTGTTCCCATTCGCTGGCGTCTATCGCCTCTCGATAGCCATGCCAAGTGGCGTAGCCGATGACCGGCAGGATCGCCGCCAGGCTGAAGAAGCCCGAACCGAAGCCGAGCAATACCGAGACGGCGATCAACGCGCCCCACATCAGCATTACCGGAGTGTTGCGCAATACCACGTTCACACTGCTGAGCATCGCGGTGATCGCATCGACGTCGCGATCCATCATCATCGGCACGGAGAACGCGCTGACGCTGAAAATGAATAGCGAAAACATCATGCCGATCACGCTGCCGATACCGACGAAGGTTAGCAGTTCGGCAACCGCCGGCGCATCACCCATCGGAAAGAAGATATGCACCATGGAAGAGGCCCGCGCCCATACCAGGAACACGATCAGCAAGGCAACGGCGAAGATCATCTGATTACCGAAACGCCGCTTGCCCTGACGCAGACAGGCGAACATCCTTGGCTTGTCGCCTTTCTCCAACTGGCAACTGACTGAATACAGGCCCATCGCGATCGCCGGACCGAGAAAGATGAAGCCGGCCATCATCACGATAACGACGGTGAAACTGCCAACCTGATAGGCGGTATAGGCGATCGCCGCCGCGATCAGCGTCAGGACGGCGCCATACAGCAGGCTCAGTGTCGGCGCTTGCTTGAAGTCTTCCCAGCCGGCTTTCAGCCAGCGGAACGGCGCGCCAAAATCGAGTTTGCGACAGGGCGCGACCATCGGTTTGATGATATCTTCACCGCTTTCTTCGGTGTGATCGGCAAGATGGTTATACATGGCTGTTCATCGAGGTATGTGATTGACTACCGACGACGCAAAAATCGAGGAAGGCGTCGTCTTCCGCTGGCCGCCGTCTCGCGTGCTTAACACCCATTCCGACGACTTCCAACAAGCCTAGACAACAATTCCCATCGCCGATACGCGGACTCACCCAAGGGTGAATAAGGGAATACCCAAAAAAAAATCTGGTCGATTGGCGGCTCACACCAATGGCTCGAACAACGCGCGCAGATCGTCCTCGTCGAATCTTGCCGCTTGCCTGCCTTCGCCGAACGAAGCATCGGCGAGCGCCTGCTTTTTCTGTTGCATTCTGTTGCAGCGCGGCGATCTTCTCCTCCCAGGCCGTATTTGCGTAGAAACCGCTACCAGCTCAGCCCCGGCAACTAACAGGCCGTTGAAAAATGCCATTTTTCAATGGCCTGCGTGCAGTACAAGGATGTACCGCCATTTTCGATGACGGTAAGTCATTGAAAATGAAGGAACCGGGAAATCGCATTTTCCGGTTCCGTCGTTGAAAAAATCCATGGAAGGACTTTTTCAACATCCCGCTTAAAGAAGCACAATCCGGCTTGCGCTCTTACCGGCCGCGAGACGGATTGAATGCCCTTGAAGCCGACGAGATTGTCGGCGAGATACTGACATCCCCGCTTGCCAATCCGTAACGAAACCACCCCGTCTTCGGCGAAATCGTTCGGCCCGCGTTCGATATCCGGTCAAATGAGAATCTCGGCAAGATATTCACATCGAGATACACCGGTTCTACTCCACGCTCAGCGCGTCGACCTTTTGCAGACCGCGTGGCAATTTGTTCCCGCGTCGGCCACGCTCACCCTGATAAGCGTCCAGATCAGCCGGTTTCAGTGTGAAATGGCGCTTGCCGGCATGGATGACCAATTTGCCATCGACCGGCACGCTGGCGATGGCAACGACGTATTCCAGCCGCTCGGCGACTCGTTTCGGCGGGATGCCGATGATCTTGTTGCCCTTGCCACGCGCCATCGCCGGCAGTTCGGACACCGGACACACCAGCATCCGGCCATCGCTGGTGACGGCCGCGATGCGATCACTTTCCGGATCGACGATCGGCGCCGGCGGCAACACCTCGGCGCCCTTCGGCAGGGTCAGCACGGCCTTGCCAGCCTTCTTGTTGGCAACCAACTGCTTCAACCGGACCTGGAAGCCATAGCCGGCATCGGAAGCAAGCAGATACCACTGCCGCATGTCGCCGCCGAGCACCGCATGGAAAACCGCCCCGGGAGGCGGACTCAGGCGCCCAGTCAATGGCTCGCCCTGACCGCGCGCCGACGGCAGGCCGCGCGCCGGCAACGAGTAGGCGCGACCGTTGCTGTCGAGGAAGATTACCGGTTGGTTGCCGCGCAACCGGGCGGCGCCGAGGAAACTGTCGCCGGCCTTGTAGTTCAGCGTGACCGGATCGATCTCATGGCCCTTGGCGGCACGCACCCAGCCCTTCTCGGACAGCACCACGGTCAGCGGCTCGCTGGACGACAATTCGGCCTGATCCAGCGCCTCGGACGCATCGGCGGCGACGATCGGCGAGCGCCGCGCATCACCGTATTTCTCCGCATCGGCCTGAATCTCCTTTCGGATTAAGGTCTTCATGCGCGCCTTGGACCCAAGCAACTTTTCCAATTTGTCGCGTTCGGCAGCCAACGCCTTTTGCTCGGCGCGGATCTCCATTTCCTCGATCCTGGCCAGATGACGCAGTTTCAGGTTCAGGATGGCCTCTGCCTGTTGGTCGCTGAGGGTGAAGCGCTTCATCAGCTTAGCCTTCGGGTCGTCCTCGTGGCGGATGATCGCGATGACCTCGTCGATGTTCAGGTAGGCAATCAGCAAGCCATCGAGAACATGCAGCCGCGCGAGCACCTTGTCGAGCCGGAATTGCAGCCGCCGCCGCACGGTCTCGAAGCGGAATTCCAGCCATTCGACCAGCAGGCCGCGCAGGTCGCGCACCTGGGGTCGGGCATTCAGGCCAATCATGTTCAGATTGATACGGTAGGTGCGTTCCAGGTCGGTGGTGGCGAACAGATGCAGCATCAAGCGCTTGACATCGACCCGGTTGGAGCGTGGCACGATGACCAGGCGGGTTGGGTTCTCGTGGTCGGATTCGTCGCGCAAATCCTCGACCATTGGCAGTTTCTTCGCGTTCATCTGCGCGGCGATCTGCTCTTGCACACGCGAACCAGAGACTTGGTGCGGCAACGCGGTGACGACGATATCGCCCTGCTCGCGCGTCCATTCCGCGCGCATGCGTATGCTGCCAATACCCTTGCGATACATCGCCAGGATATCCTCGCGCGGAGTGATGACGGACGCCGCAGTCGGATAGTCCGGACCCTGGATGTGCTCGCACAGCGCCTCCAGCGTGGCCTTCGGCGATTCCAGCAGATGCATCAGCGCCCGAGCAACCTCGCGAAGATTGTGCGGTGGTATATCGGTGGCCATGCCGACCGCAATGCCAGCGGAGCCATTCAGCAGGATATTCGGCAGGCGCGCCGGCAGCATCGCCGGCTCCTTCAAGGTGCCATCGAAGTTCGGCGTCCATTCCACCGTGCCCTGACCGAGTTCGCTCAGCAACAACTGCGCATAAGGCGTCAGGCGCGACTCGGTGTAGCGCATTGCGGCAAAGGATTTCGGATCGTCCGAGGAACCCCAGTTGCCCTGCCCGTCGATCAGCGGATAACGATAGGAGAAAGGCTGCGCCATCAACACCATCGCCTCGTAACAGGCGCTATCGCCATGCGGATGAAACTTGCCGAGCACGTCGCCGACAGTGCGCGCGGATTTCTTGTATTTCGCCGTCGCCGACAAGCCAAGCTCCGACATCGCGTAGATAATGCGCCGCTGCACCGGCTTCAGGCCATCGCCGATATGCGGCAGGGCGCGGTCCAGGATGACATACATCGAGTAGTCGAGATAGGCCTTCTCGGTGAAGGCGTGCAGCGGCATGCGTTCGATGCCGTCGGAACTGTATTCCATCGTTGACCAGAGAGTTCAGGGGAAACGAAGGGCGCTGACTATAGCCCGACGGTAATGGGAGTTCAATCGTTCATACGATACACCGGATCGAGCTGTTCCCGGCCGGTGATGGTGACATCCAGGTCCTTCAACAGTCCGTCGCCGATGCCGTAGATCCAACCATGCACGGCCAGCGCCTGGCCGCGATCCCAGGCGTCCTGCACCACCGTCGTATGACCAACCGCGCTGACCTGCTTAATAACGTTCAGCTCACACAGGCGGTCGATGCGCGTCGCCTCGTCCGGCAGGGCATCGAGTTCGGCCCGATGCTGCAACCAAGTGTGTTTGATGCTATGCAGCCAATTGTCGATCAGGCCATGTTTGGTGTTCGACATCGATGCCTTCACCCCGCCGCAGCCATAATGTCCACACACGATGATGTGTTTCACCTTCAATACATCGACGGCATATTGAATCACCGACAGACAATTGAAATCGTATTGCACCACCAGATTGGCAACATTGCGATGCACGAACAACTCGCCCGGCGGCATGCCGACGATCTCGTTGGCCGGCACACGGCTGTCGGAGCAACCGATCCACAGATAAGCCGGCGACTGCTGCCTCGCCAGCCGCGAGAAAAAATCCGGATCTACCGATGTGATGCTGTCCGCCCATTCCCGGTTGTTCTGGAAAAATCTGTCAAGTAACTTCATATTTCATTTCCATGAATATGGATAAATCAGCGAAATTCCCTAGCTGCCGAATCTACCTCCGGCTATTCCTCCCGGGCTGCGGACACGCTGGGATAGCGCTCGGAAGTTACCGTATAGAGATAGCCTCCCGGCGTCAAATCCCTTATCCTTTGCTTCGCCATTCCCTGGGAAGCCACCACACCTTGGACCACATACCCCTGGCCGCGCTGTTCGCGGCCCTTGCGCTGCTACTCGCGCTGTCGGCGTTCTTTTCCGGATCGGAAACCGCGTTGATGACGCTCAACCGTTATCGCATGAAGCGACTCGCCGACGCCGGTCATGGTGGCGCGAGAAAGGCTGAGCGGCTGTTGAGCCGGCCGGACCGGCTGATCGGCCTGATCCTGCTCGGCAACAACTTCGTCAATATCCTGGCCTCATCGCTGGCAACCGTCATCGCCCTACGCCTCGGCGGCGAGGCGGCGATCGCAGCCGCCGCCGGCATCCTGACTTTTGTCGTGCTGATCTTCTCCGAGGTCGCCCCGAAAACCCTCGCCGCGTTGCATCCGGAGAAGCTCGCCTTCCCCGCCGCGCACGTCTATTCGCTGTTGCTAAAGCTGACCTGGCCACTGGTGCGCATCATCAACCTGCTGGCCAACCAAGTGCTACGCCTGCTGGGTGTCAGCCCGGACGAGATTGCCGAGCATGGACTCGATAGCGAGGAACTCCGCGCGGCGGTGCATGAGGCCGGCGCGCTGATCCCCCGGCGTCATCAGCGCATGCTGCTCGCGGTGCTGGACCTGGAAAAGACTCGTGTCGAGGACATCATGGTGCCGCGCAACGAGATCGACGGCATCGATCTCGACGACCCGCTCGACGACATTGTCCAGCAATTACGCGATATGCCCTACACGCGCATCCTGGTGTTCTCGGGGGGCATCGACAGAATCATCGGCTTTGTGCATGCCAGAAAACTGATGCAGGCCGCGATTAATCAAGAGCTTGAAAAGGACAACATACGTAAACTCTGCCGAGAGCCCTATTACGTGCCAGCGGCCACGCCGCTGAATCAGCAGCTACTCGAATTCCAGCGCACGCGGCGGCGTATCGCGTTGGTGGTCGACGAGTATGGAGACCTGCTGGGATTGATCACGATGGCCGACCTACTCGGTGAGATCGTCGGTGAATTCGCCACCGAACCGGTACCGAACGATCGTGACGTCCAGCCCCAGAGCGACGGCACCTGGCTGGTGAATGGAGGCGCTAACGTGCGTGATCTGGTCAGAAGCATGCATTGGGACCTACCCACCGACGGACCAAAAACCCTGAACGGCCTGATTCTCGAACAATTGGAGGCGCTACCCAATACCGGCACCAGCATCCTGCTGAACGATTATCCAGTGGATATCGTGCAGACACAGGGTAACGCGGTCAAGCTCGCGCGGGTGCATCCTCGCGTCGAGCGTAAGGACATCTCGATTTTTCGAGATGCCCTTTAACAGGCCGTTGAAAAAGTCCTTCCATGGACTTTTTCAACGAAGGAACCGGAAAATGCGATTTCCCGGTTCCTTCATTTTCAATGACTTACAGTCATCAAAAATGGCAGTCGATTGCCTGTAATTCGTCTACGGGAACACGGCGAACACGTCCGTGTAGACTTGGCCTCGGCATAACCCACGGGGATGTGGGAATATTAGAAATGCCGGGAGCATTTCCAGTACCTTGTCTCGCACATCCCAGGACCGAACTACGGGCAACCTTTTCATGATCCGGGGGTGTTTCCCTCTCATGTAAAGTGAATTCCGCGCAAGAGCGGTACTGAAGACCCCGCAACTTACGCTCCAACTGTCATTACCGTTTAGAGGAATACCATGCAAGCCCCCACCCGCGATATCTACAGCGTCAGTCGCCTGAACAGCGAGGTGCGCTCGGTGCTCGAAGGCAGCTTCCCACTAATCTGGGTGGAGGGCGAAATCTCGAACCTCGCGCGACCGGCATCTGGTCATATGTACTTCTCGTTGAAGGATGAGCAGGCGCAGGTACGCTGCGCGTTGTTCCGTAACCAGCGTCTGAATCTACGCTTTCGGCCAGAGAATGGCGCTAAGGTTCTGGCCCGAGTCCGCATCAGCCTCTATGAAGGGCGTGGTGAATATCAGCTGATCGTCGAACACATGGAAGCGTCCGGCGAAGGCGCCTTGCGGCGCGCGTACGAGGAGTTGAAAAACCGCCTGGACAAGGAGGGCCTGTTCGCTGCCGAGACAAAACGGCCACTACCAGCCTACCCGCGTTGCATCGGCCTGGTGACGTCGCCGAGTGGCGCGGCGATTCGAGATGTACTCAGCGTGCTGCGGCGGCGCTGGCCGTTGGCGCGGGTGATCGTCTATCCCAGCGCGGTGCAGGGCGCGGAGGCGCCAGAGCAACTGTTACGCGCCCTGCGCGTTGCCGATCGACGCCGGGAATGCGATCTGCTGATCCTGACGCGCGGTGGCGGCTCACTGGAAGATCTGATGGCCTTCAATGATGAGCGTCTGGCCCGCGCGTTGCATGCTTTGCATCTGCCGGTGATCTCGGCCATTGGCCATGAGATCGATTTCACGATAGCCGATTTCGTTGCCGATAGGCGCGCGCCGACGCCATCTGCGGCCGCCGAACTCGCCACGCCCGATCAGTGGGCGTGGCGTGAGCGGCTGGCGAAACGCAAGCGCCGACTTGTCCGCGCGGCGCAATCACGCCTGATGCAGGCACGCCACGCGCAACGGCTACTCGCCGGTCGTCTGCAACAGCGACATCCAGCGGCGTCACTTCGACAATGGATGCAACGCCTGGACGAATTGAGCTTGCGCATGCTGCGCGGCATGCCACATCTGCTGGTGGACAAAAGCTATCGCATGGAAAGCCTGCAAGCACGCCTGATGCGCCACTCACCGGCGAGCCGGCTACGGCGACAACGGGAACGCCTGGGCTTCCTCGCCGACCGGCTGGAACGGACAATTCGACAACAACTGAGACTACACCGTGACCAATTGGCTATGCGGACGCATTCGCTGTACACAGTCAGCCCGCTGCAAACCCTGCAACGCGGTTACGCCATCGTCACTTCGGAACCCGATGGCCGGGTCGTCACCAACGCCAGCACGCTGCGCGAGGGAGAACACATACGCGCGCGAATGGCGGAGGGCGGCATCATCGCCCGCATCGAGAAGATTCTATAGGGGGTCTCGATTTTTCAAGATGCCCTATAACCACCCACCGCCAGCCAGACTTCGGGATTATTCCGCGCGCACTGAACTGTCCTGGCTGAGTTGCTCGCCATTGTGGAGAGTGGCCCACGGCCTCGTCACACCTTACCGGGAACGAGATGGCAGGCGCGCTAACTGCCATATCGGGAACTGAAACACCCCGGATCATGGAAGGCCGTCCGTAGTTCGGCCGCGAGATGCCCGAGAGTCCAAGCCGACAGGGACGCATTCGCGGCATTCCCGCGGGTGAAGCACAGGCCCTCTCTGTCAGTATCGTTGACATCCGAGCACGTATTCTCACGCGAATCCGAGGTTCGAGTGGCACGGATTTCTCACCGGGTCGCGTAACGAGGCCGCTCAAGGTGGTGTGATGGCTGGCGTTTGCGACCGAGGGCTGCGCAGGCGTAGTCGACACTACGTTGAGCCGCCCGACCGAGTGAACGCCAGTCAGCGCGCCGCATTGGGCGGTCGCAGTCGTGAACGGGTGAGAAATCCGGGCTAGCCGGGCGATACCGATCAAGACGGAGACATCGCCATGACGATATACTGTCCGCACGTAACCCGGGAGAACAGACCATGAAATTCCATCCTCGACTGATCGGCGGCTTATTGTGTGCCGCTCTGACGCTGCCGGCGACAGCCGGCTTCCAAGACATGTTGAAAGGCGCTATCGGCGGCGGTAATTCAGGCAATGTCGGAGACATGCTCGGCAATGCGCTGAGTGGTGGCGCCAAAAATTTGCCCGGCAGCGAAGTCGCCGCCGGCCTGAAAGAAGCATTGGCAAAGGGCGTCGAGAACGCGATCAACAGCCTCGGCAAGCCAAACGGTTTTCTCGGCAACCAATTGGTACGCATCGGCATGCCGGATTCGCTGAAAACCGTTGCCAGCATCGCGAGCAAGGCCGGTGGCAAACAGTATGTCGATGGCTTTGTCTCCTCGATGAATCACGCGGCGGAACAGGCGACACCGAAAGCCGCGAGGATTCTCGGCGATGCGATTCGCGAGATGAGCGTGGACGATGCAATGAGCATCCTGAAGGGGCCAGACGATGCCGCGACACAGTATTTTCGCAAGAAAAGCGGGAAACGCCTGGAACAGCGCTTCATGCCCATCGTCAAACAGGCGACCGATAAGGCCGGGGCGACCTCCGCTTATAAGAAGCTCCTGAGCCAGGGGAAAGGGCTGCTTGGCGATTCAGCCGGCGGCGGCCTGCTCGGTGGCGCGGTGAACGGCCTGCTCGGTGGCGGCAGCGGTTCGCTGGATCTGGACAAATACATCACCGACAAAACCCTGGACGGCCTATACAAGTACATCGCGATGGAAGAGAAACAGATCCGCTCCAATCCATTGGCACGCTCCAGCGATCTGCTGAAGAAGGTGTTTGGCAACTGACATACCCTGACGGCGATTCAGCCGCCAGGGCCAGCGCCCCACTCTCAATCGAAGGGATGACGCAGAACCAGGGTTTCGTCCCGGTCCGGTCCGGTCGAGATGATATCGATCGGGGTTTCGCAGAGTGCCTCGATCTTCTTCAGATAGGCCTTGGCGTTCACCGGCAGTTTGTCGTAGTCGTCGATGCCGACGGTGGATTCCGCCCAACCCGGCATGTCCAGATACACCGGCTTGCAACGTTCAAAGGCATCCGCGCCGACCGGCGGCGTATCGACCTGCCGGCCATCGAGCTGATAGGCGGTACAGATGCGGATACGCTCCAGGCCATCCAACACATCGAGCTTGGTGATGCATATGCCGCTGACGCTGTTGACATTCAGCGAGCGTCGCAGCGCAACCGTATCCAGCCAGCCACACCGCCGCTGACGACCAGTGGTCGCTCCGAATTCATGACCCTTCTCGCCGAGATATTTGCCATCATCGTCGAACAGCTCGGTCGGAAACGGACCCGCGCCCACACGCGTAGTATAGGCCTTGACGATACCAACGACATAGTCCAGGTCGCGCGGTCCGACACCGGAACCGCTGGCCGCGCCACCCGCCGTGGTGGTCGAAGAGGTGACGTAGGGATAGGTACCCTGGTCGATATCCAGTAATGCGCCCTGCGCGCCCTCGAACATCACGCTTTGACCATTGCGACGCATCGCGTGTAGCTCGCCCGGCACGTCACGGGCCAGTGGACGAATCCGTTCGGCTTGCGCCAGCGCTTCGTCGAGCACCTGCTGGTAGTCGACGGTTGGGAACTTGAAATAGTGCTCCAGCGCGAAGTTGTGATAAGCCATCACCTCACGCAGGCGCTCGCCAAAGACATCCGGGTCCAACATCTCGCCGAGGCGAATACCACGCCGCGAGACCTTGTCCTCGTAGGTCGGGCCGATACCGCGTCCAGTGGTGCCGATCGCTTTCTTGCCACGCGCCTGTTCGCGCGCCTGATCCAGCGCAATATGGTAAGGCAAGATCACCGGGCAGGATTCGCTGATGCCGATGCGGCTGGCGGCTGGCACGCCACAGGCTTCGAGCTCATCGATTTCCTTCAACAGCGCTTCCGGCGACAACACCACGCCGTTGCCGATGAGACAGCGCACATTGTCACGCAGAATGCCCGACGGTATCAGGTGCAGCACGGTGGTCTTGCCATCGATGACCAGTGTATGCCCGGCATTGTGCCCGCCCTGAAAACGCACCACCGCGTGCGCCTTGTCGGTAAGCAGATCGACGATCTTGCCCTTGCCTTCATCACCCCATTGCGTACCAATGACGACTACGTTTTTACCCATTGAACTAACTTCCAAAGATTACTGTACTTGCCAGCCATCCGGGGTATTCACCAGATGCTGAATATGTTGATACTGATCGATGCTGGCGCCCGGCAGATCCCACAACACGCGATGACCATCGGCACGCAACGCGGCGACCGCCGCCAGCAACGTGGCGTCATCGCCCCAGGGCGCGAGTATCACGCGTTCCGGCTCGGTTGGCTCGCGCAGCCTGCCGCTGATGCTCAGCAGATTTTTCAGATCCGCGCTGAAACCGGTAGCGGGTCGGGAACGGCCAAAGGCCGCGCCGACCGCATCATAACGACCGCCACGCGCGACCTCCTCACCCGACCGCGGAGTAAAGGCGGCGAACACGATGCCAGTGTGGTAGTTGTAGCCACGCAGTTCCGCCAGATCGACATGTAATTCGAGGTGCGGAAAACGCGCGCGCACGCTGTCGGCGACACGGCGCAGATAGGCTATCGCCCGATGGACGCCATCCGGCGCGCCAGCCAGAAGCCGATCAGCATCGGAAAAGGCGTCCTCGCCGTTGAGTTCCGGCAGGCGCAGCAGCATTTCGCGGCGCGATGCGTCCATGTCGATCTGCCCGAGCAGTGCCTTCAGGGCCGGAATCGACTTGCGCTGAACGGCGTTGAACAGCGCCAGCCGGCTATCGTCGGCCAGTTCCAGATCAGCGATCAGGCCGGCAAAGATACCGACATGACTCAGGTCGAAAGAGAAATCCTGCAATCCACTGGCGCGCAGGGTATCGATCGCCAGGCTGATGATCTCGATATCGCTCTCCATGCCCGAATGGCCATACAGCTCCGCACCGATCTGCAAAGGGCTGCGCGAACTGCCGAAGCTGTTCTGTTGCGCGCGCAGCACGGTGCCCAGGTAGCACAACCGCGCCGGACCCGCCAGCCGGAGCTGATGGGCATCGATGCGCGCCACCTGTGGCGTCATGTCGGTGCGCACTCCGAGCAATCGCCCGGAAGCCTGGTCGACCAGCTTCAGCGTCTGCGAGTCAAGATCACCACCGGCGCCAACCAGCAGAGCATCCAGATATTCGACGAACGGCGGGATGACCAGTTGGTAGCCCCAGGAACAAAACATGTCGAGCAGCTCACGGCGAACCTGTTCCAGACGGCCGCTAACCGGCGGCAACACCTCGTCTATACCCTCTGGCAACAGCCAGCGTTTGTTTTTCATCACGTTCAATTCACTAGATAAAGCAGGACGAGACCCGCCATCATACTGACAAAGCCACCGATGCGCAGGGTGGCATCATCCAGCTCCAGCAGGTTCCTCGCCATTTTGCGTAACGTTGCCGGCGACAGAAAGGGTAGTATCCCCTCTAACACCAACAACAGGGCGCTTGCGATCCAAAGATCATGCCACATGGCGGCCATCCCAAAAAAAGCCGGGGTTCAAGGCCCCGGCTTGTCATTTCCCAAGACCAGATGACGCTATTTTTTGGAATTGAAAAAACGGAAGAATTCAGAATCCGGCTTCAGCACCATCACGTCGCCCTGACCACCGAGCGCATTGCCGTAGGCGCTCAGGCTACGCCAGAAGGCGTAGAACTCAGCGTCCTTGGTAAACGCATCGGCATAGATCTTGGCTGCCTTTGCGTCGCCTTCACCGCGCAGTTTCTCCGCGTCGCGATAGGCCTCGGCGAGAATCACCACGCGCTGGCGATCGGCATCCGCACGGATGCGCTCGGCGGCTTCCGCGCCCTTCGCGCGTAGATCCCGCGCAACGCGTTCGCGTTCCGCGCTCATGCGTCCGTAGACCGATTCACTGACCTCGGCCGGCAGATCGATCTGCTTGACGCGCACATCGAGTACCTCGACGCCCAAGTCGTTGGCCTGTACATCGGCATTCTTGGTCAGCAGATCCATGATCTCCTGGCGCTCACCAGAAACCACTTCCTTGATGGTGCGTTTACCGAACTCGTTACGCAACGCGGTATTGATGCGTTCCGCCAGCAAGCGTGAAGTCTTGTCCGCGCTGCCACCGGTGGAACGATAGTATTGCGCGACATTGGCGATGCGCCATTTGACGTAGGAATCGACGATGACATCTTTCTTCTCAAGGGTGAGAAAACGTTCCGGGCGCGCATCCAGCGTGCGCAGGCGCGCATCGAACTTGCGTATCGTGTTGACCAGCGGCCATTTGAGATGAATCCCCGGTTCGTAATCCGATGCAATGATCTCGCCAAAGCGCAGCTTGATGGCCTTTTCCCACTGATAGACGAGAAAGACCGAATTGAACACGACGATGGCAAGGACCACGCCGAGAATGATCAGCAGCGGTGACTTATTGTTCATCAGCGCATACTCCTACTGCGTTCACGCGCGACATCGCGAATATTCTTGGACGAGGTCGAGTGAGCCGATCGACGCGGGATCACCGTGCCCATGGACGCGCTCGGCATGCTAGAAAACAGACTCTCCGGAGCGGCTTCTCCGCTCTGGCCGCCTTGCATCAGCTTGTCGAGAGGGAGCAAGGTCAGGTTACCGGAACCATCGTCGTCCAACAGCACCTTCCTGCTGCGCCGCATCACATCCTCGATGGTATCGATATACATGCGCTCGCGGGTGACCTCTGGCGCCGCCTGATATTGCACCAATACCGCCAGGAAACGCGCGGTCTCACCCTCGGCATCGGCAATCACCTTGGCCTTGTAGGCCTTGGCGTCCTCGCGGCGACGCGCGGCGGCGCCTCGCGCCTTCGGCACGATTTCCTTGGCGTAGGCATCCGCCTCGTTCTCCAGGCGCTCCTTGTCCTCGCGAGCCTTGATGGCATCGTCGAAGGCCGCCTTGACCTGTTCCGGCGGCTTCGCCGGCTGCATATTGACGCTGGTGACTTCGAGGCCGGTACGGTAATGCTTCATCAACGCTTCGATACGGCCCTTGATATTGGACGCGATCCGCGAACGCCCCTCGGTCATGATGAAGTCCAGTTCGCTACGACCGATGACCTCACGAAC
>Ga0256841_1002716_pt1 | contig 13833 bp, 10 predicted proteins | sample 356308metaG_FD_185971 | JGI IMG/M metagenome (GOLD analysis project Ga0256841, IMG submission 185971) | Hydrothermal vent microbial communities from Mid Atlantic Ridge, Atlantic Ocean - 356-308 | ecosystem: Environmental > Aquatic > Marine > Hydrothermal vents | place: Atlantic Ocean: Mid...
TAGCAGCCAATTAAAAAGCAGGACGAGCACTATGCAAAATCCGTCATTCCGGCAGGAGCGAAGCGTATAGTGAGCGCCGTCATAAGTAACGAAGTGAATCAAAGGGCCGGGGCCTACTACCCTCTGGCTGGATGCCAGATTGACTCTGGCATGACGTACGAGAGCGCCCCTGGCTATTTGAATAATTAACCAGAGGTTCCTTAAATAATCGGGATTTGAGAACAGCCATAAAGTAAAATTCGGGAAGGAAAAAACATGGAGATTGCCAACCTATTTAAGCACTACACCCTAAAATTATTTTCTCCCAGTTCTATAGTCAGGAAGAAGTATGATGCGTTCAAGGTTCTCCTAGAAAACGACAAACGTGCTCACGAGTTGATGGCAGAACTAGAAGAAATCTACTATGACCAGATTCGGGTCGATTTCAAAATAATTGAGACTAAGTACAACGAGCTTTCCTCATGCGTAAAGACCATTATTGATAGTTTAATAACCATGTCCCCCAAGGGATACACTGAGCTTATGTCTTATTTCAAAAAAATAGATAGCTACGTACGTTTCATGTTAGAGCCGCCCAAGATCAATGCTTCTTCGCCTTTCACCAAAGATTTAAAAGAAATATCCGGCGAAGATTACATGCTGGTAGGAGGAAAGGCCTTTAACCTTTCAAAAATGGTACGGGACCTAAGACTCAACGTCCCCCCTGGCTTTGTTATAACAACCAAGTCGTTTATTAGGTTCATGGAATACAACAATCTGAGGAAATTCATAGGTGAAAGACTGATTGAACTGGACATAAAGTCTTCGAAGTCGCTGGAATCTATATCAAAAGCAATTATTTCCGAAATTAGCAAGGCTTCTATACCTCCCGAAGTTGAAGAAAAAATATTGAGCGCTCTGGAGTCGACTCAATGGACCACTAAAACAGGCACCAGGCTCGCTGTCAGAAGCAGCGCAGTAGGTGAAGATAGCAGATCGTCTTTTGCCGGCCAATACAAGACCCTTTTAAATATCAAGCCTCAGGATGTATTGAGCGCATACAGGGAAATCATAGCCAGTAAGTATTCTCCCAGAGCCCTTTATTACCGGGTCAATTACGGACTTTCCGATGAAGAGACCCCCATGGCCGTTCTTGTTCTCGAAATGATAGACGCAACATCTAGCGGGGTAATGTACACCGTAGACGTGGAAGAGGATCAGCAAGAAACGCTAACGATCCATTCAACATGGGGACTCGGAGAACTTTTGGTTAGCGGCGAGGTTTCACCAGATACAATAAAAGTTGCCAAATCAGCTCCTCCCAAGATTGTTGAAAAGAAGGTTGCTGTCAAAAGAAAACAGATGGTTTTTGCAGATGGGGGTAGCACCAAAATCGTAGACGTTGAAAAACAAAAACAGGCAAAACCAAGTATTGATGACCACACAATCGTTAAACTTGCATCCCATGGGATAGAACTGGAAAAGTATTACGGAGAACCCCAGGACGTGGAATGGGCACTGGACAAAGGCGGAAAATTGTTCATGCTTCAATCGAGACTCCTGAAAATTGATGAAGTCGAGGAAAATATCGATTCATGCACATGCGACACCGTCCCAAACAAGATTCTCCTGTCCGGAGGAGACAAGGCATGTTCCGGAATCGCTGCGGGTAAAGTATACAAGATTAAGGAAGACAAAGACATAGAAAGTATTCCTGAAGGTGCAGTACTTGTAGCAAGGAATGCTTCTCCCCACTATGTTAAGGTCATGGATAGGTTGAGTGCTGTAGTTACCGACATGGGTAGCACCGCCGGACACTTTGCCTCTGTTGCTAGGGAATTCGGTGTCCCGACCCTGGTCAACACGGGCAAAGCCACCTCAAAACTTGAACATGGCCAGGAAGTTACTGTTTATGCTGGTGCAAAGCTGGTCTATAAAGGTATTGCTCAATCTCTCCTTCAGTGTCCTTGCGCCCAGCGAAACCTCCTGGAAGACAGCCCCTTTATCAGGAAACTGAGATACATAATCAATTTCATATCACCTCTGAAAATGACAGATCCCGAACACGAATCTTTCCAGGTTCAGGGTGTGCGTTCGATACACGACATCATTAGGTTCACCCACGAAAAAGCAGTCCAGGAGATGTTTTTCCTCGGGAATAAACGCATTCGCAAATTGGGGGGTGCAAAAAAACTCGTATCAAGTATTCCAATGTTTTTTTACGTATTGGACGTCGGCGGTGGTATAAAACCGGGACTTGAAGATGCCAAAACGGTAACCATTGAAGACGTTGTAAGCATCCCAATGAAAGCAGTATTCAGGGGGCTTACCCATCCGGGCATCAAGTGGGGAGATTTCACTCACTTTGATTGGGGTGAGTATGACCGAATAGTTATGAGCGGTGGGATAATAAGCGCGGAGGCCGCCATGTTCGCAAGTTATGCCATCGTTTCAGAAGATTACCTGAACCTCAACCTCAAGTTTGGTTATCATTTCGTGATAGTTGATAGCCTTTGTGGTGATAAACCTAACAGTAACTACATATTGTTCAGATTCTCCGGTGGTGGTGCTGACTTTTACCAGAGATCTCTGAGGGCGGAATTCCTGAAATCAGTACTATCAAGGCTCGGATTTAAGGTTAATACGAAGCTCGATCTTGTTGATGGCCAGTTGAAAGGGGAAACACCGGAAAATGTAGTGGAAAAGCTGGATATAATCGGTCGATTGCTTGGAGCAACCAGATTAATGGACATGTATATAAAAGATGATAAACCAATCGAGTACTACGTGGAGGAGTTCATGAAGGGAAAATATCATTTTGCAACGGCAGAGGATTAGGTATAGTGCCTGGAGCAAACAAATTACACACCCTGGAGAAAGAAGAAAAAAGGTATATCTTATGAGTGATTATGAACTGTCCTGGATCACAGAGGAACTGGCTGTAGGGCATGCGCCCATGTCCTACGCCGATCTCGATAAAATCAAAGAAGCAGGGATAGAGGCTATTGTAAACCTTTGTGCCGAGTACTGCGATTTACATGAAATAGAAGAAAATACCGGTTTTGATGTTTACTACTTCCCGATTCCGGATGAAAATGCACCCGATATGGACGAGCTAGAAAAGGCTCTTGACTGGCTGGATTCTACAATAAAGTCAGGTAAAAAAGTTCTCGTCCATTGCAGGTTCGGTGTTGGTCGCACGGGTACCTTTGTCACAGCTTACCTCATGAGACATGGTTGTGATATTAAGGGGGCTTCAAAACAAATGAAACATACCCGTTCGTGCCCCAGCAGCTACAGCCAGTGGAAGTTGCTCAAGAAATACAAAAAAAAGCTTAAAAAGGAAGGCAGCGGGTAGTAGAAATAAGGGTACTTCCCCGCATATCCTGGCCGAGGAATATCCTTGCTACACCGTTGCCTTTTCTACTTGTACCGATCACCTAAAGGGAACAAGACAGCAGTGTTAGAAATCGATTGCTAACTTTTAAACGAGAAACAAACAATGAAGATTTGGAAAAAATTGCTTGTGTGTTACAAAACGGATATAGGCCTTGTCAGAGAAAAAAACGAAGATAGTTTCCTGGTTGTCGACGGATCATCGGATAAATTTGATACATCGACCTACGGCTACCTTTTTGCCGTCGCCGATGGTCTGGGTGGGCACAGTGGCGGTGAAGTAGCTAGTAAGATGGCTTGTGACGGACTTCTTGAATATTACCGGTCTTACTTACAAAACTCTTCTTCTCCAGAATCGAGGGCGCAACTTTTGAAAAACCTAGTCAGAAAAATTGATCAAAGCGTTCTTCATGAAGCCTGTGAAAACTGTCATTGTTCAGATATGGGAACAACTTTAAGCGCACTGGTTCTTTATCAGGACTTTGCGTTGCTTACCCATGTTGGTGATAGCAGGATATACCGGATGCGCAACGGGAAATTCGAGCAACTGACTCACGATCAAACCATGGCACAGCTCTCCGTGGAGTTGGGGTATATTGATGCGGAGGAAACGCATCGTCATCCATTGAGGAACGTACTCCTGGAAGCCCTGGGTCAAGGAATCGATGAAATCGAAACAAGAATTGAAAAAGTTCAATCAGGAGATATTTATTTACTTTGCAGCGACGGCCTTTACGACGAGATACCTGATAAAACCATCGAACAGTTCATCCTTGAGAGCGCAGAGGGTCTTTGCTGTGATCGGCTCGTCAACGAGGCACTCAAGAATGGTGGCAGGGACAATATTACGGTAATCATGATAAAGGTTACCTAATACTCCTGCCACGATAACACTTTAGTATACCGGAAAATGTATAAGAGACAATGGACGAAACCGGACAGACATTAAAAACTGGAACTGTAATCGACAACAAGTGGGTAATTCTAGAATTCATAGCAAAGGGCGGCATGGGAGAAGTGTACCGTGCTCACCAACTAAACCTAAAAAGGGATGTCGCCATTAAAGTAATATCGAGGGAGTGGTTAGCTTCCCTGGAAGACGACCAAGAAGAAATCGAGATGGGACTACTCCGCTTTCGAAACGAGGTCAAAGCAATGGCGCAGGTACGTCATCCAAACGTGCTTGGTATATACGATTACGGTTCTTTTGAAATTGAAGAAGAAAGTGGCGCCGGGGTACTTGAATACATAGTGATGGAATACGTACCGGGCAGTACCCTTCGATCGACCATGCCTGAAGAAGGTTTTTATCCCGATGAGGAAGCGACAGTAAAATGGTTAAAAAAGTACTTTTTACCTGTCTTGGACGGAGTGGAAGAACTCCACAAGTTCGGAACCATCCATAGAGACATAAAGCCCGAAAATATTTTAATTGACAGGGATGCACCAAAGATTGCTGACTTTGGGCTTGCCAGATCATGCCTGCTTGAATCCGTGACGCAATCTATAGATATGAAAGGAACGCCTGCTTACATGGCTCCGGAGCAGTTTCTTGATTTCAAAAGAACCGACGAAAGAACGGACATATACGCCCTTGGAAAGATACTTTACGAGGCCATTGCGGGGAGAATAAAGCCAACCGCGCTTCCCTTTAAAAGCGTAGGAATTGAAAACCCAGACACCGAGTTTTTTAGGGCACTGGATAGTATCATAAGAGAAGCTACAACTGAGGACAAGGCTACGAGAACGAAGTCGGTTACCGATTTTAGGGAAGCACTTTTAAAAGCAATAGAAAACTGGGAAAACAAGAGGAGTCACCCCACGTGTGTAATAGATGAGAATAGGAAAAAAAGCCTCGCCAAAAAGATTTTCGTTCTTTCTACGGTAGTGGGAGCAGTTATTCTTGTAGCTTTATACTGGTTTGGCCATGCACTTTTCAACCATCCAAACATCCATTCCACCAGCTCAACCAGTGAAACAATAAACGAAACCGTTAAGAAACCAGGCGAACAGAAAAAAGTAGCCTTTAAGTTACCCAAAATAATCGAGGGAAAAGACGGGGCCAAGTTACGTCTAGTACCCGAGGGTATGTTGCGTGTTTCTGCAAACCGGGGAATTTCCGGCACAGAAAGGATTGAGGTCCCTGCGTTTTATCTTGATGAAACCCAAGTGACCAATCACCAGTTCGTGGACTTCCTGAATTCGATACTTTCTGAAATAACCGTGGAGCAAGGAGTTGTTAAAAAGGGAGACGAGGTATTGTACTTACTCGGAGAGGTCAAAGAAGGTTATGAACCTGTAATATACAGGAACGGAAGATTTCTTATCAGTAACCCATCCCACGCATCGTGCCCTGTAGTGCGTGTAAGTGCCTTGGGAGCCGAGGCATATGCTCGCTATTATGGGAGAAGGTTGCCTACGGCGGTAGAATGGATGTATGCATATACCTCGGGAATGTTAAGCCCACAAAAAACTGATACAAGGAAAAATAGCAGCCAGGGAACAACGTGGGAAAATACGACTCAAACTCCCATGCACCACATGGAAATGCACATGGAAATGATGAATAACGTAGTGCCTCGAAAAGCAGCCGAAGTTCCTAAAACTCCAGAAAAAATACCATTTCCCACCCCGGTACTCCTTTATCCTCCAAACAGATATGGCATAAGGGGATTAAACGTAAACATAAGTGAGTGGGCACAGGGAGGTAGTAAGGGGATATCTTCTGAATTTGTAATAGTAGGAAATGCGATCAATCCTTCCAGAGAAAACCAGGGGCTGGGAAAACCTCTCAGAAGGGAACCTTGGGAGGCTTTTGAAGAAGTCGGTTTCAGGTGTGCCCTTGACGTGGAAACTTATTTAAAGAACCCCTGATTAAGTCCTCAAATAACCAAAGGCCACTTAAACGTCGTGCCGGGCTCGATCCGGCACCCAGTTTTAATGGAGATGGATTCCGGCTCTCCGCTTTGCTTCGACCGGAATGACGGAGTTCGAATTGTTTTCGTATGCAATCCCTACGTCGGCAACGCAGCGAAACCCCACTTCTTCAAAGGCTTCCCATGGTTGTCTCTTCACAATTGATGGAATCTCTTTCGGTCTATCCGGTCTTTTCTCAAATCCCCCGACCACGAAAAAATTTATCTCATCCCCTTTTCCAGGTGTCGACAACCGTGCACCTGACACAACCCATTCGCCAATCATGCTATTTAACCCTCTTATTCCGAAAGCATTTGGTTTGAAAAGTATAACCGGGGACGGAAAAGTCTCGGGCTCAGCGGAATTTCCCGCTTTTCCCGGGACTCCCCCTTTTAGCATGGCATAGAGCATTTCAAGCTTCGTTGGCAATCGTCTTCCGTAATGATCGGCATAAGCGGCCGATCCGTAAGCCGTAACTCTGACAACTGGGCACGAAGCGTGAGCAGGATTATTGACTTGAAATTTTCCGTCTAGGTAAACTATCGGTTCATATCCTTCGAGGATTTCCCCGATGTTCAACCAGATCTTTCCGTTTCTCCTTACGGTGTACCCGTCAATTTCTATTTCGTTTAGAACCTCATTCAAGAAATCTACGTATTGGTGATTGGTTACAAGTGTTTCATCCATGTAAAAACTTTTCACATCTATTTCCTGCCCGATCTCAACGGCAAATCTACCGGAAAGGTCGAGCTTTCCCCCTTTGACCAGATGCAACACGGCACCATCCCGGCCCTTCAGGTTCCTGGGCAAATTGGAAGCAATGCGTGGTTGCGCCTTTGAACCAATGCTGCTAGATAACTTTCCGTTTTTGACTCCGAGGGCTTTAATCCTCCTTGCTTCTTCAAGATGGTGCCAGAGCCAGTAACCGAGCAACACGATAAAAACTGATGCGACAACTATGCCTGCTCGAAACATTCTGCGGGATGACAGAAGATCAGTCTTTGAAGTAATTTCAGACGTCGGAACCTCTTCACGTTCTCTGTCTCTATCAAGGAGATCCAGCAGTTCTTTCTTAAAATCCGCCACACTACCGTATCGTTCGTCCTTCTTTTCGTTGGTAGCTTTCTGGATTATCCTGTCCAGTTCCGCAAAGAATGGCGTCTCTTTGCGATCAAGCTTTGCTGTTCTAAAGGGCATTTTGCCTTGAGGTATTCTTCCGGTTACGGCTTCATAAAGGATCTTGCCCAGGGAATATATATCTGACTGTTCATCGGCTTCTCTAAAGTTAAACAGGTGCTCGGGAGACATGTATGGAGGAGTTCCCCTTATTTCCACGCTCATGGTTACCGGTGCAAGGAGTGAAGAGCGAGCAAGGCCAAAATCGGCAATCTTCGGGGTCTCTCCGTCCAGCAGAACATTTTCCGGTTTTAAATCCCTGTGCACTACCTTTTCTTCATGGAGCGCCTCCACCCCTTCCAGCACTTTCAAAAAGTACTGCTCAATCCATTCCCTGGTTAATTCTTCTTCGGGGTAAAACCCTTCCTCAGACATGGTTGAACGAAGTGTCCGCCCAGGGATGTATTCCATCACTATGTACTCGATAACTGTCTCTTCACCATTCCTCTCAATCGTCACAGAATCGTAGTCGTATATCTGTATTACGTTTGGATGGCGGATCTGAGCCATGGCTCGCACTTCATACCGAAAACGCGTCAGTGCATTCTCGAACTCTTCTTCGTCTTCCTCAAGTTCTCTAAGCAATTCGTGGGAAATAATCTTAATCGCAACATCTCTTTTCAAGTTCAACTGGTGAGCCCTGTAAACCTCCCCCATACCGCCCCTTGCGACGAACTCCAAAATGACCCACTTGTCATTTAAAACCGTCCCAACCTCGAAGATCTGTGAATTATTTTCTTCCATACTAGGTCCCTCATTTTTTTAGGGAAAAGCTAATTCGCAATTAAATTCAAATGCCCGTTACCCACTGCCAGTGAGAAAAACATAGAAAATCCGTGCCACGAGTGACAAATGCACTATTAATACTTGATAATATCGCAGGATGCATCATTCTTTAGGAGCTTCTGACAGTTTACTCAAATAGTCAAGGACTTCTATCACCTCATGCCCCCTGATTTAGTCAGGAGCAGGCTTTGCTCCGTCTGGGATGGAAGATTTGAATTATTGTTTTCCTCCTCCCTTTACTCATTACTCAGCACTAGCTTTAGAAATCCTACTTTGTTAGCAGGAGCACTCCAAAGCTTTGCGTGTAGAAAGTATACAACCAAGCGGATGTTTTTCCAAGGCACGGTCAAAATGTATACAAAAGACCGGGAAGGGGAGTTTCCCTTCCCGGCAGAAAGTGAGGAAGGTCAATTTGGGGAGCCTGGGTTTTCACCCCGGTCCCCTCAGAGGGGTCTGGGATTGTTTTTATGCTCCGGTTTCGAGTTCTTTGTAGAACTTTTCTTGCATTTCTTTGGACCAGACGGTCACCCATTTCCCATTCTTGTTAACCTCGAATACTTCCGCAGTAATTGATTTGTACTTGGGATTGATGGGACCGGTAACTCTGACCTTTTCAGCAATGTGTCTCGCAAGGATAGCCCTGTCGAGGTTCGGTACGAAATAGTAATTGCCGCCAGAAGTCAGCACAACAAAAACCCTTTCTGCTGCCACCACAGGATCTTCTTTTCCCACAGGGCACGTTTTACCCGCGGTCACACACTGATATCCCTGAACGGTTCCTTCTATTGTGCCTGCCATCGCCCATACGGGGACAAGCAAGAATGCTAACAATAATATAACGGGTAATGATACTCTCTTCATCTTAATCCTCCTTCTTGTTGCTTTGAAATTAACGGTTGAAGCTATCTCTCAATTTTACCTCTGACCAACTCATCTCACCCCCCTTCACACTGTTTTTTTCTTCATAAGCTTCTGTTAGGATGTTGAATTACTTATTGAGCAATTAGCGGGCCATCTGTGGCAACCCTGAAAATATCTAATTATTTCCAATCGTTAAAGGCATCTTTCATAACCATCCTGCCACGAAGAGGCTATCTTAGGTGAAAAGCACCTTGCAACCAATTGAAAATTTCTTTCAAATGCTAATATTCCCACTTGGAACGCTTACTTGTAGTGATGGTGGTGCCTGTTTTCTGCGGACGGTATGCTATAACTGAACGAAGCGGTATAGATTGTCCCCTTGATAGGAACCTTAACGTTCAGGGTAAAATCATGAACATTCTTAAGCCACCCGGCCCTATACACGAACGCACTCGAAAAGGGACCGATTATCCTTCCTCTTCTTGAGATAAAAAGTCGTCCCTGCACGGTTTGAGGCATTGGCCTAAACCTGATCTTGTGAGCCCTACCTGATGCTTCTAGGAGGTAGCCTTCTATGAACGGTTCTTTTATCTTGAGAGGTCTCTCGTTTTTATCAGTTACCATTACAATGATTTCCCCGATGTAGTGATCCACACTCATGGACAGGTGATAGTCTCCTACCACCCTGGTATTGAGAAACCTGTGTGGATGATCAGCGGGAGATTCGTTCACAGTTTGTGGAGAGTTTGTCTGGCAGGCTCCAAGTAACATAATCACAATAACGCCAAATATAAACATCGAAAAATATCTCCTCATTTTTTAACTCCTTTTCTGAATCAAAAAAGTTCGTTAATCACCAGATTGGGTAATCATAATTCTGGATGAAAACACCTTGCTATAATGACAACAAAAGCAAGAAAGGGACCAAAGGAGCTTGATATTAAAAGTGATTGGAATCCTTGATGATACTAAGATTTTGAGTTAATCTGGCGGAAGGCTTGATATCATTGGGGGCAAAATCCCTATATGTAGTGAAAGAATGTTTCAACTGGAAAAAGTATGACCCCCGTGGTATCTAAGACACGCATGGCAAGGTAAGTTTACTCGTTAAATTACATAACGTAAGGCGGAAATGAAAAAGAAGATATCGAGACAGCTCTTTCTTATCATACTTATCTCAGCAATAATCCCCTCTGCAATAATATCGTTTGTCTTCTACCATTTAGCAAAGAAAGAACTACAAAATACATCTTTTATGCATTTAAGAACCGTGGCTTTGGATTATGCTGGTCATATAAATATTTGGTTACGCGAGCGCTGCAAGGATGCAGAGACTATAGCGAAATTACCTAGTATCGAGTACCTATGCCGGAATCACCTTGGTAAAAATGGGCAGTTTTATCTCTCCCAAAAGCATCATGATCTGTTGAACAAGATATTAAACCTCCTGAAAGAACAATTCCCGTGTTTTACCACCGTTCACATAGTGGATCCCTCCGGGAATATTATTGCATCCACTGACAGAAGAAACGGAAAAATATCATTTACCACAACGGACCTTCGCACTTATAAAAACGATCAGTCAAAGAAAGTTCTGATCGGTAGTATTCGATTTTTCAAAGGCAGGGGCTGGTACTTGAGGATAGTTACTCCGATAAAATCCTCCTCAAATTCAAAAATACAGGTATTGGGTTACGTTATCGGCATGATCGAGGCTACTCATACGTTGAATCGATTTAAAAAAGACATAGTAGGATTGGGGAAAACGGGGGAAATTTACGTGGTAGATATAGTTGGTACGCCTATAACTACCCTAAAATACATAAAGCCCGATGATAATAATCTTCATCCGATGAAAAAATTAGCCCAAACACAACCGGTGGTAAACCTTATGAACCACAGGAACGGAACATCTTTTTACAAAAACTATGCGGGCAAGTACGTGGCCGGTTCATATCTCTGGCTTCCGGACCTGGAGATAGGCATCGTTGCAGAAATGGACGCGGCTGAAATAATGATGCCGCTTCATAGGGTGAAAGTTTCTGCTCTCCTAATCATAGGAATTCTTTTAACCCTTTCGATACTTGCTACAATCTATATAAGCGAGCACGTGTCATCGCCCATTGTCGCCATTGCTAAAGCAGCCAGAAGAATAGCCGCGGGGAACCTTGACGAGAGGCTTTCCATCAGGTCAGGCAACGAAGTTGGCCAGCTGGCGGATGCCTTCAATTCCATGACAGAGCAACTGGCAAGTACAATTAAGGAGCTTGAAAAAAGAGAAAGCTCGCTTCGCAGAGCTTATCAGGAACTTAAAGAGGCACAGGCACAGCTTGTTCAGTCAGAAAAAATGGCGGCTATCGGGGAACTTGTAGCAAGCGTAGTACACGAGATGAGAAATCCTCTTTCTTCAATTAAATTGAATCTTCAGATCATAGGAAGGAACCTCGACAAGGATTCGAGGATATTCGAGCATTACAGGATAGCACTGGACCAGGTTTCACACCTTGATAAAATGTTCTCAGAACTCTTAAATTACAGCAAGCCAATAGTTCTGGAAAAAATTCCCATCCTCCCTGGGGATCTTGTGGAGCTTGCTGTTGAACGGGTTGGGGAAGTATTAGCTACTCATGGCATAGAGATCAAAAAGCGGCTGGATGATTTTTTACCACCGATTGAGGTTGACGTTGACAAGATTATCCAGGTATTGATTAACATCTTCAATAACGCTATCGAAGCAATAGATGAACAGGGAGTAATTGAAATAGAAACGAGAGCCTCTGAAACAGGCTATCAAAATGCCGTAGAGATTGTAATTTCTGATAACGGTGCCGGAATTCCAGAACATCAGCTTGATCACATATTTAAGACGTTTTTTACCACGAAAAAGAAAGGCACCGGACTTGGATTGACCGTGGTTAAAAAAATCATGGAGGCTCACCAGGGAACAATTCGAGTTACTAGCAAGGTGGGAGAAGGGACAAAAGTAACACTGGTTTTCCCCGTAAAGGTTTCGAGCAAGGCCAAAAACCGAACCAGTGAGTAAAACAGATGAAAAAAATACTAATAGTAGATGACGATTCCGCACTTGCCCAGACGTTGCAGCTCTATTTTCAATCCAAGGGTTTCGACGTTCTTGTTGCGGGAACCTCTGCAGAAGCCTTGACGCTATGGAAGACGGGGCACCCTGAGCTTGTACTCCTGGACGTTCAGCTTCCCGATATTAATGGCCCGCAGCTTCTGTCTAAAGCCAAGGAGTTAAATCTTCCCGGTGATGTGGTAATGATAACGGCATTCCAGGACACAGAGGCCACCCTCCACGCTCTAAGCCTAGGAGCCATCGACTATCTTTATAAACCCCTGGACCTGGACGCCCTCGATCTTCTCATTAAGAAACTGGATCTTAGGAAAAAGGAATCGGAAAAGCTTGAGAAGCTCACCTACGTGATCTCAGAAACCTACAAGCCGAAACAAATCATAGGAAAAAGCGACGGAATACTCAATGTGGTAAAAGCCATTGTCCAGGTTTCCAGGACACCCACCACCGTCTTGATAGAAGGTGAAACCGGGACTGGTAAAGAGCTTGTCGCTCAAACTATACATTACCATTCAGCCCCAAACGAACCCTTCATGGGCATAAACTGTGCCTCGATACTGGGGAATTTACTTGAAAGCGAGTTGTTCGGCTATGAGAAGGGAGCATTCACGGGTGCAACTCAAAGGCGAATAGGGAAGCTCGAGTACTCAGGAAAAGGCACGCTTTTTCTCGATGAAATTTCCGAATTGCCCTTGGAACTGCAGGCAAAATTTTTGCGCGTATTACAAGAACGGGAATTTCAGAGGGTAGGAGGAGTAAAGTCCATTCCTTTTAAAGCACGGGTCATTGCAGCTACGAACAAAAACCTGGCAGCTCTTGTTAAGAGCAAGGATTTCAGGGAAGACCTCTATTTCAGACTAAAGGTATTCGTTATCCGTATTCCACCCTTGCGCGAGCGCCGGGAAGATATTGTTCCTCTGGTGGAGTATTTCATTAATCAATTAAACATAGAATTGCATAAAAAAGTCAAGAGGATACCGCAGACTTACCTGGATGCCCTTGTCGACTATGATTGGCCGGGCAACGTGAGAGAGCTGCAGAATGTCCTCAGAAGAGCAATGATTCTATCCGACGGGGAGGTCCTCGATTTCGACTTGAGGTGGCTTGATAAGACGTCCCCGGGGCAATTGTCGACCAGCAGCTTCAGCCCCGAAGGGGGTGTGCCCAAGAGACTTGTTGACGTAGAGAAGGAACACATAACTAACGTATTAAAGTTTACGAAAGGCAATTACGGTGAGGCATGCAAGATACTGGGCATAAGCAGACCAACGCTTAGAAAAAAAATACGAGACTACGGTATAAGGCTCAAGGTATGAGGAACATCCTGGGACGTTCCCGCCAAAAGCGGATACAACTGGCCAATACGGAGGATGATTCAGCAATGAAAGCCATGGTACTTCCCAAGCTTTGTATGGTCACCGAAGATTCACGACCTCTTGTACCTCGTGAACTACCCGATCCAGAACCAAAAGGAGATGAGTTGCTCATTAAGATTTCTACCTGTGGCGTATGCCATACGGAGCTGGATGAAATCGAAGGGAGAACTCCGCCACCTAGGCTACCGGTGGTTCTGGGACATCAAGTGGTGGGGAGAGTTGCAGGGAAAGGAAAAGAAGCAAGCAAAT
>Ga0256841_1002717_pt1 | contig 13832 bp, 24 predicted proteins | sample 356308metaG_FD_185971 | JGI IMG/M metagenome (GOLD analysis project Ga0256841, IMG submission 185971) | Hydrothermal vent microbial communities from Mid Atlantic Ridge, Atlantic Ocean - 356-308 | ecosystem: Environmental > Aquatic > Marine > Hydrothermal vents | place: Atlantic Ocean: Mid...
CTGATGTCTTACCCTCATACTTAGCCTGTAAAGTCGTTGTTCCCTCTTTAAGTGCTTTTACTATGCCATTGGCTACAGAAACTATACTAGCATCTCCTATAACCCACTCTGCATCATTACTTATGTCTAATGTAGTATTATCATCATAATTTGCAGTGACACTAAGTGTCGTCTCATTGCCCTCATTCAGTTCTATATTTGTTTCACTTAAAACAATTTTTACTACTTTAGGACTACTATCTTCTACAGTAAAGGTGTATTTAATCTTTTTTGTTTTGATGGTATCACCATTACTTCCACATATTTTTTTACAAAGTGGACAATCAGCAGGATTGTCATAAAAGAGAGAACACAGCCAATAAATAAACTTTTGGAAACCATTTTTAGGTTCATGCTGAGCATTGTCATTACTTTTTTCTTTTTGAAGCTTTACTTTTTTGACTTTTACTCTGCACACACCCTCTTCTAGCGGTTCATTTGGAGTAAAACGTAAAGTGTCGTCACCTACAAGTATAGTAGCACCTTGTACCTTTTTGTTATTGTGTTTTAAAACAATGGTATGCTTTTTAACTGATTTTGCTTTTATAGGTAAATCAAACTTAACCTCTACAGCAACATCTGGTGATACCCCTGACTCTGAAGCACTAGGAGACACAGATACCAAATGACTTTGCTCAATCCCATTTCCTGCATAAAGCCCTATAGACAAACCTAAAAACACGACTATTTTCATAATAATTTTAAACATTACAATTCCCTTAATTTTTATTGTATGGGATTATTGTAGCATAAAAGTGTTGGGGGGGGGCAAGTTAAAATTGGAGAAATTTTGGAAAAGTTAGTAAAAAAGCGTTCACATTTTCTTTAAAATAATGAACGCCAAACTACTATTTGTATCTAAAAGTGATACGCCCTTTATCAAGACTGTATGGAGTAAGCTCCACTTTCACAGTGTCCCCTGGAAGGATTTTGATGTAGTGCATACGCATTTTACCTGCGATGTGACAAAGCACAATATGTCCATTATCAAGCTCTACTCTAAAGGTTGCATTAGGTAATGCTTCTACGACCTTACCATCTATCTCAATTACATCATCTTTAGCCATGTACTATTCCTTTATACATTTTATACTTTATAGTTCACTTTTGTGGTTAAATCGTGAAACTTATGCTTCAGTCAAAATAACAGCTCGTCCATCTACTACAGCCACTTGATGCTCATAGTGTGCTGTTCTTAAGCGATCTTCACTTATCACTGACCACTTATCTTCAAGTAGTACAGGTTGCCCACTTTTTTGGCATACCATAGGTTCCAAACAAAAGACCATACCATTTTTAATTTTGGGTCCCTGATTGGGTTTACCCTCAAGATAGTTAGGAATGTTGGGTTCATCATGTGGTTTTGTGCCAATACCATGACCACAATAGTCACGTAAAGGTACATAGCCTGCTTCAGTGATGTAGTCTTCAAGAAGTTTGGTTAACTCTTTAAAACGCATACCCTCTCTAATGTTTTCTATCGCATAAGAGAGTGCACCTTTAGAACAGTCAATCAATGCTTGATCCGCATCAGAGATTTTTCCCACAGCCATCGTAATCGCTGCATCACCAAAATAACCATCTAGTTTTGTACCGATATCTAAACCCAATACGTCACCCTCTTGAATCACAGTATCATCTGGTACACCATGAATACATACTTCGTTAAGAGATGTACACACAGAACCAGTAAAGCCATACAAACCTTTAAAAGAAGGTACAGCCCCCTGCTCTCGTATATAGGCTTCACCTAAAGCATCAATTTCAGAAAGTGTCATACCTGGTTTCACAAGATTTTGGAGATATTGAAGTGTCTTAGCTACAATCTCGCCAGCTGCAGAGAGCTTAGCGATTTCGTTTGGTTTTCTAAGTGCAATAGCCATTATAGACCTACGTTACCTAAGGTATCGTATTGGTTCATGGTTCTTTGCGCTTCTATTTTTCTCATCGTATCAAGGGCAACTTGCACAACAATAAGTACAGAAACCCCACCAAAATAGAATGCTGCACCCATACCAGAGATAATGGCAAATGGTACAGTAGAAATAATAGCTAAGTATATAGCACCTGAACCCGTCAATCTACTTGCTACTTCGTTCAAAAATTCTTTAGTGTGTTCACCTGGACGTACACCTGGGATGAATCCACCTTGTCTTTTTAGATTATCTGCAATATCTTTTGCATTAAATGCAATAGATGCATAAAAAAATGCAAAGAACATCACAAGAATAAACGTAGTAACATTAAAAGCCAAGCTGCCTGGTGCCAAAAAGTCTGCAATCGCTGTAGCATATTTATTGCTACTAGACTGTAGCATAGTAAGAGGGAACATCAAAATGGCTGATGCAAAGATGGGAGGAATTACACCTGAAAGGTTTACTTTGACAGGAATATAATTCATGACTCTTTTTGTTTGGTTTTGCATAATTGTTTTTCTTGAATAAGAGATAGGTACCCGTCTCTCTCCAAGTTCAACATAAATAATAGCCAAAATAGTAATAAGCATAATAGCCAAAATAGCCAAAACAACTAAAAAGTTCATCTCACCAGCATTGACGGCTCGAATTGTATTGGCAATACCTGATGGCAAGCCAGAAACAATACCTGCAAAGATGATAAGTGAGATACCATTCCCAATACCTTTTTGCGTAATCTGTTCACCTATCCACATCAGTAGCATCGTACCTGTTAACATAGAAAATGTTGTCAGTATGGTAAAGTGTAGAGGATCAATCATCACGGCACTTGCTCCTGAACGTCCAGTCATACTTTGCAATCCAAGCGAAACCCCAATGGCCTGTACTACAGTAATAAAAATAGTAAAATAGCGAATAATTTGCATATATTTTTGCATACCATCACGCTCTTTTTTCATTTGACCAAGTGCGGGGAATGTCGCTGAGAGAAGTTCCATGATAATTGATGCTGTAATATAAGGCATAATACCCAATGAGATAATACTTAGTCGTGATACTGCACCACCACTAAACATATTGAGCATACCAAGCCCGTTGCCTGAGTTGTCATCAAAAAATTCTTTAATGACACCCAAGTCAATACCAGGGGTTGGTATATAAGCTAAAATGCGGTACGCAAAGAGGAATCCTAATGTAATCAGAATTTTTTGAGTGAGTGCGTTACTCATAATTATTTTCCGCTTGTCGTAATAGCTTCGTCTTTGATTTTAGCTGCAAGATCTTTTGCGCTAGCACCAATTAACTTCACTTTTGTTACAGTCTTACCAAGTTTGTGAACAGACTTGATTGACTCAAGAGTAATCTCAGACAATTCTGCAACTGCTTTGATTTTTTCTACATTGATGACATAAGGTTTAACCATTTTAGAGGTGAAACCTATTTTAGGCAATCGTTTTTGAAGTGGCATTTGCCCTCCTTCAAAACCTCTTTTTCTTTTATAACCAGATCGTGCTTTTTGACCTTTGTTCCCACGTCCAGCTGTTTTACCTGTTCCTGAACCTTGCCCACGCCCAACTCTTTTTCTATTTTTGGTTGAACCTGGAGCTGGTTGTAAATTATGTAAACCCATAACTACCCCTTACGCTTTAATTCTAGTAAGGGCTTGAATCGTTGCTCTTACTAGGTTGTTTGGATTGTTAGAACCGATTGATTTGCTAAGTACATCTTGAATACCTGCAAGCTCAAGTACTGGTCTAGCAGCACCACCAGCAATAACACCTGTACCCTCAGACGCAGGTCTAAGTACGATACGGCTAGCATTAAACTTATGCTCAATGTCATGTGCTATTGTTGTGCCTTTGATGTTGACTTTCACAAGATTCTTGTGTGCATCATCTACCGCTTTTTTAATCGCATCTGGTACCTCTTTGGCTTTACCAAATCCATATCCAACTGTACCTTTTTTGTCACCAATGACGACAAGTGCAGTAAATCTAAATCTTCTACCACCCTTTACAACTTTGGTAACACGACCGATATTCACAATTACTTCTTCGAATTCTTTTTCGATTTCTTCATTTTGATTATTATTCATCATGCTTCCTTAAAACTTAATACCGGCTTCTCTAAGCGCATCTGCAAACGCTGCAACAACACCATGGTATAAGTAACCATTTCTGTCGAAAACAACATTTTCAATGTTTTTAGAAGCAAGAGTTTTAGCCATTTCCTGCGCAACTTTTTTCACATCTTCTTGGTTTGATTTTAAACCAAGTTTTCTACCATCTACAGCTGCAAGTGTCATGCCTTCATTATCATTAATCGCTTGAGCGTAGAAGTACTTGTTTGATTTATACACAGACAATCTTGGTAGATCAGCTGTCCCAAATATTTTACCTCTTACCCTAGCTTTTCTTTGAGCACGAAGTTTATTTTTTCTTTTTTGAATACTTTTTAACATACTATCGCCCCTTACTTACCAGCTGCTTTACCAGCTTTTCTGATGATCACTTCATCTGTATATTTCACACCTTTTCCTTTATAAGGCTCAGGTGGTCTAAATGCTCTAATTTCAGCTGCAGCTTGACCTACTGCTTGTTTATCTGTTCCACTAATAGTAATAATGTTTTTCTCAACTTTTATTTCAAGTCCTTCAGGAATATCATAATTAATATCATGAGAATGTCCAAGCTGTAAATTCAACACTTTACCTTGAACTGCTGCTCTATATCCAACACCATTGATTTCCAAAGACTTGCTATATCCTTTGTCCAACCCAATAATAATATTATTGAAAAGTGCTCTATATGTTCCCCAAAATGCTGCATCTTGCTTCTCGTCACCTACTCTTGTAAACGTAACTTCAGAACCATCAATAGCAACTTCGACTCTACCATATGTTTCAAGTCTTTTTTCAAGATTGCCTTTCTTAGCCACAAGACATGTACCGTCTAGTGATACATCAATACCACTAGCTACTGTAACTGGTCTTTTTCCTACTCTTGACATCTTATCTCCTTACCAAATACTACAGATTACTTCGCCACCGATGCCACGTTTAAACGCTTCATCATTAGCAATCACACCTTGAGAAGTAGAAACTACCAAAGTACCGTAACCATTTTTAAATGTTCTAATTTCATCTTTCCCTTGGTGTACACGACGCCCTGGTTTAGAAATCTTTTTAATCTCATTAATCACGCTTTTTTCATTCTCATCATATTTAAGAACTACTTTAATCGTTTTCTTGTTTCCATCTTCTTTCACTTTGTACGATTCTAAGTAGCCTTTTTCTACAAAAATAGCTACTATTGATTCAATCATATTAGAGTGAAGAAGTGTTGTAACCTCTAATCTTCTTTGCGCAGCATTTCTTATACGAGTAAGAGAATCTGCAATTATATCTGTCATCATCTTGTTCTTCTCCTTACCAGCTAGCTTTGCGCATACCAGGGATAAGTCCCTCGTTTGCCATTTTTCTTAAACACACACGACAAAGTCCAAAATCTCTATATACTGAGTGAGGTCTGCCACAAATATTACATCTTGTATATGCCTGAGAAGAGAACTTTGGTGCTCTCTTCTGCTTTGCTATCATTGATTTCTTAGCCATTAGTTTCTCCCTTTAGCAAAAGGCATTCCAAGCTTTTCTAAAAGCGCGAATCCCTCTTTATCAGATTCAGTACTTGTCACAATAACAATGTTCATACCGTGTGTTTTCATGATATTATCAAATTCTACCTCTGGAAACATCAACTGCTCTTGAAGACCAAAATTGTAATTACCGCGTCCATCAAAACCTTTACGAGGAAGTCCTCTAAAATCTTTTACTCTCGGAAGAGCAATAGAGACAAGTTTGTCAAAAAAGGTGTACATATTGTCACCTCTAAGTGTTACTCTAATTCCTGATGGGGCACCTTCTCTTGCTTTAAAACCAGCGACTGATTTTTTAGCATTGACAACCACTGCTTTTTGACCAGCGATAAGTGAAATAGTATCTACCATATTTGCAATAAGTTTGGAATCTTTTCCCTCTTCACCTGCACCTACAGAGATAACAATTTTCTCAAGCTTCGGAGTCTGCATCGGATTGGTAATCCCGCACTCTTCACGAAGGGCAGGAACGATGTCATTGTACTTTTGCTTCATTCTACTCATAAGATTATGCCTCTACTTTTTTTACATTTGAGATGTGGATTGGCATTTCAACATTTGCAAATCCACCCTCTTTGTTTTGTTCACTTGGCTTAACAGCTTTTTTCGCCATTTTACAACCAGCAACAATAACTGCTTCTTTTTTAGTAAGTACCTGAAGAACTTCCCCAGTTCTACCTTTGTCATCACCGGCGATAACCATAACAGTATCACCTTTTTTGATTTTAAATGTTTTTGCCATTACCATACCTCCGGTGCAAGTGATACAATTTTCATGAATCCTGCATATCTGGTTTCACGACTTACAGGGCCAAAAATACGTGTACCTATTGGCTCTTTTTTGTCGTCAATAATTACGGCTGCATTATCATCAAATCGAATCAATGAACCATTTTCTCTTTGAATCTCTTTTTTTGTTCTTACAACAACCGCTTTAACGACTTTACCTTTTTTTACTTTTCCTGTAGGAAGAGCCTTCTTTACAGAAGCCACAATAATGTCACCAACAGATGCATATCTTCTTTTAGAGCCGCCAAGAACTTTGATACACATAATCTCTTTAGCTCCAGAGTTGTCTGCTACATTTAATCTAGTAAAACCTTGGATCATTACACTTCTCCTCTTTTTACTATTTCAAGAAGTCTAAAACTCTTTGTTTTTGAAAGTGGTCTGCATTCGATTGCAGATACTGTATCACCAACATTAATATCGTTTTTCTCATCATGGATAAGATATTTTTTAAATCTTTTTACAGTCTTGTGATATCTTGGGTGAAGTACTCTTCTTTCAACCAAAACAGTAGCAGTTTTGTCTCCAGCCTTCTTAATCACAACACCTTGTATTTGTCTTTTTGGCATAAATAACCCCTTACTTCGTAGCAGCTGTAATAGCTGTTTGAATTCTAGCGATATCTTTTTTCGCTACTCTTAACTCAGAAGTGTTTGTTAATTGCATCGTCTTTTGCTTTGCTTTTAATGTAAACAGTTCAAGTTTTTTCTCTTTAAGCATCGCTGTCAAATCAGCAAGGCTTTTATCTTTTAAATCAATATATTTCATTACTGTCCTTTGAAGTGATGATTTTACACTTAAATGGCATTTTATGAATGGCAAGCGTTAATGCTTCTCTAGCAAGCGTCTCTTCAACACCAGCCATTTCAAAGATAATTCTTCCTGGTTTCACATTCATGACCCATCTATCAACAGCACCTTTACCTTTACCCATTCTTGTTTCAAGTGGTTTAGCTGTAAGAGGCTTATCAGGGAAAACTCTAATCCATGTTTTACCTGTTCTGTTGATTTTTCTAGTCATTGTGATACGTGCAGCTTCAATTTGACGTGAATCAATTCTTCCTGCTTCAACTGCTTTAATCGCAATGTCACCAAACTCAATCTTGTTACCATTAAAAGATTTGCCGCGATTACGGCCTTTTTGTTGTTTTCTCCATTTGGTTCTTTTAGGCATTAACATCGTTATTCACCTCTCTTTTGACGTGGTTTACGAGCAGATTTTTTCTCATCTGTTGACTCTTGTTGAATGCCCTTAGCAAGTACTTCACCTTTGAAAATCCATACTTTAATACCAATGATTCCATAAGTAGTATGTGCCTCAGCAAAACCATAATCGATTTTGGCTCTAAGTGTATGCAATGGCACGCGACCTTCCAGGTACCACTCAGTTCTAGCCATTTCAGCACCACCGAGTCTTCCAGATACAGAAATTTTAATCCCTTTGGCACCTGATTTAAGTGCCCCTTGGATCACTTTTTTCATCGCACGTCTAAATGCTGTTCTTCTCTCTAGTTGGGTTGCAACATTCTCAGCAGCCAACTGACCTGAAGCTTGTGGACGTTTCTCTTCTTTGATATTGATCGCCACATCTTTGCCAAGCATTTTGATAAGTGTCGCTTTAAGTTTTTCAATATCTGCACCCTTTTTACCGATAATGATACCAGGTCTAGCCGTGACAATATTGACTCTTAATTTTTTGACTGTCCTTTCAATGATGATGTTAGAAACACCTGCATAGAAAAGTTCTTTTTTAAGGAATTTTCTGATTTTATAATCTTCTGCAATAAAATCAGCTGTTCTTGCTTTTGCTGGAAACCATCTTGACTCCCAATTTCTATTGATTCCAAGTCTAAGACCTATAGGATTTACTTTTTGGCCCATTACGCGTCCTTTCCGTTTACGAAGTTTTTCGCATCAGCAATGGAATCTTTAAAGTCACCCTTAAACGAATACTTCTCTTCCATCACATCAATCTGTTCTTGTGTCATATTTGCAACATCTTCATATGTATAGATGCCTTCACTGTTTAACTTCTCTTGATATACTTTTCCGATACCAGCTATTTTAGTCAAATCATCGCCTTGAGTCTCAGCTTTTGCTGTGGCTTTTGGTGCTGCTTTTTTTGTCTCAGTTTTGGCTGCTTTTTTTGCTGGTGTTTCTGCTTCAGCAGATACCGTACCAACTTCTACCAAAATATGTGCTGTTGGTTTTATGATACGTGATGCTGTACCTCTGGCTCTTGGTCTCCATCTTTTCATTACCGCTGCTTTATCTACCCTACAAGAGGTAATCGTTACCTCTTCTGGTTCATAATCACCGTTGGCTACTGCAGATGCAATCACTTTAGAAATGATACCCGCCGCTTTGTTGGGCATAAACTCCAATGCTGCTAATGCAAGTTCAGCATTCATACCTTGCACTTCACGGGCAATAAGTCTAGCTTTTGTAGGGGAAACTCTTACAAATTTTAACAATGCTCTACTCATATTAACCTACCTTCTTTTGAACAGAACCTTTATGGCCCTTAAATGTTCTAGTTGGTGCAAATTCACCTAGCTTGTAGCCTACATGGTTCTCTGTTATAAACACTGGTACAAACTGTCTGCCATTATGCACATTGATTGTCAAACCAATAAACTCAGGAAAAATCACAGATCTTCTTGACCAGGTTTTAATTGGTTTTTTATCTCCAGCCTCTTTTGCTGCCAATACTTTTTTCATTAGGTGACCATCAATGAATGGACCTTTTTTTGTCGATCTTGCCATATCTTAGCCCCTTACTTTTTACGCTTAGAGATAATTAACTTATCACTAGCTTTTTTCTTACGTGTTTTGTAACCCTTCGTTGGCATACCCCATGGAGATACCGGATGACGACCTGAATTTGTTTTACCTTCACCACCACCGTGTGGGTGATCGATAGGGTTCATAGCAGAACCACGTGTTTGTGGTCTGATACCAAGGTGTCTTGAACGGCCAGCTTTACCGATAACAATGTTAGAAAAGTCTTCATTTCCAACAGTGCCAATAGTTGCTAAACATTCACCAAGAATGTATCTCATTTCACCAGAAGGAAGTCTCAATGAAACGTACTTGCCATCTCTACCCATGATTTGTGCATAACCACCCGCCGAACGTGCGATTTGACCACCATGACCTGGGCTCATCTCAATATTGTGTACCAATGTACCTACAGGGATATTCATCAATTTCATTGCATTACCAGTCTTAATATCAAGACCAGACTCTGCAGAGATGATTTTATCACCTACATTCAACCCTTTTGGTTGAAGAATGTATCTTCTGTCACCATCAACATATTTGACAAGACAAATTCTACAGTTTCTGTATGGATCGTATTCAACAGTTGCAACAGTACCTTCGATGTTAAATTTATCTCTTTTAAAATCGATGATTCTGTATAATTTTTTAGCACCCGCTTCTCTATGACGAGAAGTAATTCTACCGTTACTGTTTCTACCTGCAGATCTTGGAAGATTTTTAAGTAGAGCTCTAACACTTGCTTTAGCAGTGATATCACTACTGTCAAGATTAGTCATATAACGACGTGAAGGTGTGGTTGGTTTGTATGTTTTAATTGCCATCTTCTATCCTTATACCGCTAAGCTTTCGATTTTAGCATCTTCTGGAAGTTTCACGTAGAATTTTTTCGTGTCCACTCTTTTACCTTCGATACCTTTAAATCTTTTCACTTTACCGTTTACTCTCATTGAGTTCACTCTAAGTGGGTTAATGCCAAAGAATTCTTTAAATACTTCTTTTAGACCATTTTTAGTCATACGAGGAGTAGTTTGAACTACAATAACACCATCTTCTTGAAGAGCCAAACTCTTCTCTGTGTACATAATTGCTTTGATATCTGTAATATCTGCCATATTAAGCCTCTTTTGTCAATTTATCAAATACTGCTTTTTCAATCACCATTGAATGATATGCAGCAGCAAAGTAAGCATTAAGCTCATTTGGTTCTATAAGATATGCATTTTGAAGATTTCTAAATGCTAAGAAAGTCTTATCATCTATCATCTCTTTTACGACAAGCACATCTCTTTGTCCAAGATCGTTTACAAATGCCATAGCATCTTTTGTTTTACCTGACTCAACTGCAATATTATCAGCAACAAATAACTTTTCATTTGCAGCCATCTCAGCTATTGCGTGCATAAGTGCAAGTCTTTTTTGTTTTTTGTTTACTTTTTGGTCATAGTTTTTGTTTGTACTCGGACCAAATGCAACACCACCACCTACAAAAATAGGAGATCTGGTTGAACCCGCACGCGCTCGACCGCCACCTTTTTGAGCCCATGGTTTTTTACCACCACCGCTTACAGCTGATCTGTTTTTAGTTTGAGCAGTATTTGCTCTAAGTCCGGATGCATATGCTTTACAATAAAGGTAAAGGTTATGTGGGTGCACTTCTAAAAACGCTGCTGGAAGGTCTGTTGTTTTAATTACTGTTGTTTTCATTATTTAACTATCCTTACCAATCCTCTAGCCCCATTGTGACCAGGAATTGAACCTTTTAATACTAAGATACCGTTTTCAGCATCAAATGAAATCACATCATTTTTTACTGTTGTCATTTGATTACCATATTGACCAGGCATTTTTTTACCTTTTTGAACACGACCTGGCCATTCTGCATTACCGATTGAACCGATTCTTCTACCAAATCTATGTCCATGAGAACCAGGTCCTCCACCAAAGCCATGACGTTTCATACCACCCTGAAAACCTCTACCTTTGGTTTCCAAAGATGTTTTTACAAGTGTCGCTTCTGCAAGTGCAGCTGGACTCAAATCGCCAGTTTCAGTACCTTCAGCCACTTCTATGGTCATAAATTTGTTAAACTCTTTAGAAACACCATATTTTGTCTGCTGACCTTCAATACTTTTATTAAGTTTTTTACTTGAGTTATACGCCACAAGTGCTTTTCCGTCTTCTCTTACCTCACAAACTTTCGTTTCAATGACTTTCAGAAGCGTTACTGGAACACTTGGTACATCAACAGTTCTGCTCATACCAATTTTTTCAATAATAAATTCCATTTTTTACTCCTACTTGTCCATTGATCTGATTTCAACTTCGATTTCTGGTGCTAAGTCTAACTTCATAAGTGAGTCTATAGTATCTGAAGTAGCCGAAACAATATCAATCATTCTTCCGTGTATTCTAATTTCAAATTGTTCACGAGAATCTTTGTTTACGTGCGGTGATTTAAGTACAGTATAACGTTTAATCTTAGTTGGCATTGGAATTGGCCCTCTAATCTCTGCACCTGTACGCTTAACTGCATCTACTATAGCAGCAACTGACCTGTCTAACACTCTATGATCATAAGCTTTAAGCTTCAATCTGATTTTTTCCATATTTACCCTTTAAAGAACTCGTTAGCAAGGCAATGCCAAGGTGCCTAAACACAGGGGATTTAACCCTCTAACATAAATTTAGGAACGCGAATTATACCCAAAGTTTTTAAAAGGTACAATACTTTTAACACTAAAACTGCTACAATTTAAAAAAATATTTCCTTATAAAAAGGAAATATTTGGGGTTATTTGCGATGAATTTACTTGAACATTATCAAAATCAACTACCAAGCAGCGAAAACTTCGTCCCAAGAAAATGCCAATTTCCCCATAAGGGAGACATCAATCTCTATGGGGTAAGAGGGGCAGGAAAAACGGCTATAGTATTAGACTATCTTTCTGGCATGAACAATGAAGAGGTACTTTATATCGATTTGGAAGACCCCAATCTTATTTTTAACACACTTGAAACACTTACCTTGCAACACTACATAGATAAAAATCAGATTAAAATGCTCGTACTTGACCATTATGAAGAGGGAATGCTTCCTTCTTTTCCCAACGTATTACGACTCTGCATACTCACACGCCTACCCTTAGACGATAAAAACTTCATCCCTCTTGAACTGTTTCCTTTGGATTATGAAGAGTTCTTAGCCTTTGAAAGCTCTACAGCACAAGGTAAAGGCTTTAACCACTTTTTACGTTCAGGTACACTGCCCTATCTTGCCCGTTCACAAAAGTCAAGTACCCATGCAATGAAACGCTTTTTTCAAAGTAGCTTTGATACACAAGAACAAAAACTCTTACTGCTTCTTGCTCAACACCATACCAAACATCTCACCACACACCAAATCTACACTTTTGCAAAAGAGAAATTTAAAGTCTCCAAAGACTGGCTTTATAAAACCATCAAACGCTTCACTGCCGAAAAACTCATCCTCTTTATAGATGATCGCTATCAAAAATCAGGCAAGAAGATGCTCCTTTTTGACTTTGCTTTTGCTAAATACCTGACACTAGGACAACCTTTTATCTTGCAGTTTGACACGATGGTAGCTCTAGCCCTTATGAAGCATCATATTGGTGTACAAACACTAGGCATACATGGGTACATCACTAACAATAATACACTCATCATCCCTGCACCTTTTGAGAGCGAAGAGAGCTTATGGGCTAAGTCACAAAAGAAGTTTAGTCTCTACAAAAAATATGGCATCAAAAAAGTAACCATCATTACCGTTGCAAACAATTATACCTACAGCATAGAAAAATTACACTTTGAAGCCCTCCCTTTTAATGAGTGGTCTGTCATCAATAGTGAAGAAGATTAGCCCCTACTATTAAGCTAGTTTTAGCTAAAATTCTCTCGCCTCTTTTTAGACCTGTGCAACGGTGACTAAAGACAACGGGTCAGGATGGGAACATAGCAGCCCACCTTTTTTCACTGGGTGCCGCAGGTATCTGGAGAGAGGTATTTATTATGGGACGCTTTTTGAGCAAAGCCCAAAAAACTACGTTGACACTATGTCAACTTCAGCAGTTGGCTCATACGACTTGTCGTATTTTGAGATTGCAGACTTAATAATCTTCTAAAATTTATTTAAACTACTTTAGTCAAATAAATTAACAAATTAGCTTTGCTAATTTTTAAGAAGAGATAATGATTGAGAGGTGTCCGAGTGGTCGAAGGTGCAGACCTGGAACGTCTGTGTGGGGAAACTCACCGAGGGTTCGAATCCCTTCCTCTCAGCCATAAAAAACCACAAAACCCATCTAATCCCCTAAATAACGGTATTTGATAGCTTCTTTAAGGTTTGATATTTTTCTCGTAGTCCTTGATTAGTCCGTCGCATATGAAAAAAAGCTATAAAACTACATATAAAAATGCTAAGCAATGTTTATTTAAAAAGCTGTGAGTGTGTGCCTATTTTTAAAAGTTCCAATGTATTGTCTGCAACTCTATACACCACCAATAAATCACCGCTTATGTGAAATTCATTTGTATCTTTATAATTTCCAGTAAGTGCATGGTCTTTGGCTTCACTTGGTAGGTCATCTTGATTGAGTAGCAAAGAGATGTATAAAAAGAGTTTTGTGTCAA
>Ga0256841_1002718_pt1 | contig 13824 bp, 7 predicted proteins | sample 356308metaG_FD_185971 | JGI IMG/M metagenome (GOLD analysis project Ga0256841, IMG submission 185971) | Hydrothermal vent microbial communities from Mid Atlantic Ridge, Atlantic Ocean - 356-308 | ecosystem: Environmental > Aquatic > Marine > Hydrothermal vents | place: Atlantic Ocean: Mid...
CGCCCAGCGCCGTGAAGTCAAGCATCTTCAGGATGCGCTCCACCACCTCCGGCGACACGTAGTCGGCGCGCGCTTGCGCGGCGGGATCGCCTGCGCCCCTGCCCTGCCCCGTTCCCGATGATGGGCGAGAAGCCCCTTGCGCCTCGGCGCTGGCCTCGTCACGCCCCAGGAAGGCAGCCCTGGCGCGCTGCCAGAATGTCCTGTCAAGGCAAACCGTCATGTCACATCAGCCCCTGTTGTGCATCTCTCCCGGCGCAGCGCCGCCCCGCGAACGGGGCGCACCCGTGCGGATTTGCCTCAAATCGTGCCAGAAAAAGATTAACCCCCCATTCAAGCCAATGCTTAAAATGTGATCTTTGCCGTGGCCATTCCGCGCTCTATCCTGTCCGCGCTTGGCCCCGCGCGCCAGGAATGCATGAAAGGATGTTTCAGGGGCTGCCTTGATGCATTTCAAGGCAATTGAAATGCTGGAAAAACCATATGTTCAAGGCATTGCAAATGTCTGGCCGCGACCTAGGATTCAGCCGTTTTCCGACGTGTTCCAGGGCATGTGCAGGGCGGTCCTGATTTCCTGCGGGTGGTCGCGGATGTATTCCAGCACCACGCGGCGCTTCTCCATGCCGCGGTAGCCCTTGTCGCAGGCCTCGTCGATGCGCGCCAGCTCCGGCAGCACGACGGCGGCCTTGTCGTAAATGCCGCGCCAGCGCATGTGCACGGCATTGGAACTGATGCCGAGCATGCCGGCAATGGCGCGATCGGCAAAGCCGTCCAGCGCCAGGTCCAGCACCTCCTTCTGGCTTTCGGTCAGCCCCAGCACCGGCTCGCTGATCACGAACAGGCGGGCCAGCGGGTCGAGAAAGCGACGCTCGCGGATGTCATCCCAGGCGTGCAGGCCGTGCAGGTAGGGAACGTAATCTTCCCGCCGGGTGAGCGGCAGGTATTCTTCCGGCACCTTGTCGGCGCAGTCGATGAGGCGGCCAAAGCCCGCCATCTCGAAGGCGGGGCGGTTGAAGGCCTGCCCTTCCAGCAGCAGCGAGCGCAGGCGCAGGCCGTTGACGTAGCGATCCAGCAGGCGAATGCCCTGCAGCAGCAACTGGCGCGCGTCCATGTCGGTGAAATCGTAATTGTCCTGCAGCCAGCACAGCACCATGTAGTCCAGCGTCGGTTCCCGCCGCATCTGCCGCCGCGCCACCTCCTCGCGGCTCAACAGCACGCTGGCGGTGTCGTTGCCGGCCACCCGCTCCAGCACATGCGCGGCGAGGAAGCCGAACGGCGCGCGCAGGTAGCGCTGGCGCAGGCCGTCGGCCATGAAGCCGCCCACGCCGAAAGCCGCCACCTCCCAGGTTCCGCCGGGCTGGCGCAGACGCTCGACTGCCAGGCCAAAGACATGCTGATTGGCCAGCAGATACTCCAGAACGTTCGGCAACCGCTGGCGCAGGTCATCTGGCAGCGGGCACTGCTCGCGCCACATGGCGACCACGGTGGGCATGTCCGCTGGCCGCAGGCGGCGCAGCCGGTACTGCCACTGATGGCGGCTCCACGCACCATCCCTTCTTGCCGTCATGTGGTGAACTCTCCCCAACCCCGTCAGACCATCCGCAAGGCCATCTTCAGCCCTCCCCCAGGAATTTGGGACATTCTTCCTGAATGCAGCCTGAACGGCAGGGAACCGCAGATCGGCACGATGCGCAAGCGCGGGGAGACGGGCCGCACGCCTTTGCAGCCATTCGTTGCATTCCGGCCACAGGCAGTCGTGCGGCGGCGCGGCGCAATCCCTGACCCCGGAGAAAGGACGGCCCCGTGGGCGCGCCACGGGGCTGTCCGAACGTGCCTGTCATGCCGCTCATGCCGCCGCGGGGCTTCAGGCGCTTCAGGCGCCCTCTTCCGCGCCGGAGTCGTCCTTGCCTGCCGCGTTCGCGTCGGACGCATCCTCGACGGCGGCTTCCTCGCGCGGCGCTTCCGCATCGGGCCGCGCTTCCCGCGCGGCATCTTCCGGCGATGCGTCTTCCGGCGTGGCATCCGCCGATGCGGCTTCTTCCGGCACAGCGTCTTCCGGTGCCGGCAGCGGCGGCTGTTCCTCCGCCGCCGCGGCGGCAGCGGCGGCTTCCGCCTGCTTGCGCTTCTCCTCCAGGATGAGCTGGTCGCGCCGCTCGGCGATATGGGTTACGTCGCGCATGGCGCGGCCCGTGCCGGCGGGGATGAGGCGGCCAACGATGACGTTCTCCTTCAGCCCTTCCAGCCGATCCACCTTGCCCTGCACGGCGGCCTCGGTGAGCACGCGCGTGGTCTCCTGGAAGGAGGCGGCGGAGATGAAGGAGCGCGTCTGCAGGCTGGCCTTGGTGATGCCGAGCAGCACCGGGTTGTATTGCGCGGGCTGCCTGCCCTCGGCCTCAAGCCGCTTGTTGCGCTCCAGCACCTCCCAGCGGTCGACCTGCTCGCCGGCGATGTAGCCGGTGTCGCCCGGATCGGTGATCTCCACCTTCTGCAGCATCTGGCGGACGATGACCTCGATGTGCTTGTCGTTGATGGTCACGCCCTGCAGGCGATAGACATCCTGGATCTCGTCGATGAGGTAGGTGGCCAGCGCCTCCACGCCCCGGATGGCGAGGATGTCCTGCGGCGCCGGGTGGCCATCGACCAGGTATTCGCCCTTCTCGATGTGGTCGCCCTCCTGCACCTGCAGGTGCTTGCTCTTGGGGATGAGGTAGTCCACCGGCTCCAGGCTGTCGTCATCCGGCACGATGCGGATGCGGCGCTTGTTCTTGTAATCGCGCGTGAACTCCACGGTGCCGGAGATTTCGGCGATGATGGCATGCTCCTTCGGCTTGCGGGCCTCGAACAGCTCGGCCACGCGTGGCAGGCCGCCGGTGATGTCGCGCGCCTTGGCGCTCTCCAGCGGGATGCGGGCCAGCGCGTCGCCGGCCTTCACCTTCTGCCCCGGCTCGACGTTGAGGATGGCATCGACGGAGAGCAGGTAGCGGGCCTCCACGCCACGCCTGGTGCGCACGATGTCGCCGTTCTCGTCGCGGATGACGATGGCCGGCTTGAGGCCAGCGCCGCGCGGGCTGGCGCGCCAGTCGATGACGATGCGCTTGGTGATGCCGGTGGCCTCGTCCGTTACCTCGTTGACGGAGACGCCTTCCACCACGTCCTCGAAGTCCACCACGCCCTCGGCCTCGGTGAGGATGGGGCGGGTGTGGGCGTCCCACTCCGCCAGCCTGTCGCCGCGCTTGACGGAGTCGCCCTCCTTCACCAGCAGCTTGCTGCCGAAGGGCAGCTTGTGCTCGGCCACCTCGTTGCCGTGCTCGTCGACGATGAGCAGGCGCACGTTGCGACCGGTGACGATGGCATCGCCACTGGAGTTCACCGCCAGCTCCGGCTCCGGGATCTTCACCACGCCGTCATAGGCGGCCTCCAGGTAGCTCTCGGAGATGACCTGCGCGGCGCCGCCGATGTGGAAGGTGCGCATGGTGAGCTGGGTGCCCGGCTCGCCGATGGACTGCGCGGCGATGACGCCGACGGCCTCGCCCAGGTTCACCGGCGTGCCGCGCGCCAGGTCGCGCCCGTAGCACTTGGCGCAGACGCCGTAGGGCGTGTCGCAGGTGAGCACCGAGCGGATGCGCACCTCGCGGATGTTGGCCTCCTCGATGGCGTTGGCGGCGGTCTCGGTGATCTCCTCGCCCTTCTTCACGATGACCTCGCCGGTGGCGGGGTGCTTCACGTCCTCGCCGGCGGTGCGGCCCAGGATGCGCTCGGCCAGGCTGACCTTGACGTTGCCCGACTCGATGACGGCGCGCATGGGCAGGGAGTTTTCCGTGCCGCAGTCCTCCTCGATGACGATGGAATCCTGCGCCACGTCCACCAGGCGGCGGGTGAGGTAGCCGGAGTTGGCCGTCTTCAGCGCCGTGTCGGCCAGGCCCTTGCGGGCGCCGTGGGTGGAGATGAAGTATTCGAGAACGCTTAAGCCCTCCTTGAAGTTGGAGATGATGGGCGTCTCGATGATCTCGCCGGACGGCTTGGCCATCAGGCCGCGCATGCCGGCGAGCTGCTTCATCTGGGCGGGTGAGCCGCGGGCGCCGGAATGGGCCATCATGTAGATGGAGTTGATGGGCTTCTCGCGGCCCGTCTCCTCGTCGATCTCGACGGCCTTGATCTCCTCCATCATTTCCTCGGCGATCTTGTCGGTGCACTTGGACCAGAGATCGACGCTTTCGTTGTAGCGCTCGCGCTCGGTGATGAGGCCGTCGAGATACTGCTGCTCCAGCGCCTTCACCTTCTTGCGCGTCTCCTCCACCAGCTTCTCCTTGGCCTTCGGCACGACCATGTCGTTCTTGGAGAAGGAGATGCCGGCGGCGCAGGCCTCGGTGAAGCCCAGGCCCATGATGCGGTCGCAGAAGACGACCGTCTCCTTCTGGCCGCAGTTGCGGTAGACGGCGTCGATCATCTTCGAGATCTCGCCCTTGGTCATGAGCTTGTTGCACAGCTGGGGGGAGATGCCCGGCTGCTTCGGCAGCAGCTCGGCGATCTTCATGCGGCCCGGCGTGGTCTCGATGATGTCCGTGACTTGCTCGCCGTTCTCGTCAAGCCAGGTGGCGCGCACCTTCACCTTGCTGTGCAGCGTTACCACGCCCTGCTGCAGCGCGTGCTCCAGCTCGGCCATGGAGCCGAACACCATGCCCTCGCCCGGCTCGTTCCTGCGCGCCATGGAGAGGTAGTAGAGGCCGAGCACGATGTCCTGCGTCGGCACGATGATGGGCGCGCCGTTGGCCGGGTGCAGCACGTTGTTGGACGACATCATCAGCACGCGCGCCTCAAGCTGCGCCTCCAGCGACAGCGGCACGTGCACGGCCATCTGGTCGCCGTCGAAGTCGGCGTTGAAGGCGGTGCAGACCAGCGGGTGGAGCTGGATGGCCTTGCCCTCGATGAGCACCGGCTCGAAGGCCTGGATGCCGAGGCGGTGCAGCGTCGGCGCGCGGTTGAGCAGCACCGGATGCTCGCGGATGACCTCGTCCAGGATGTCCCACACCTCGGGCTTTTCCTTCTCCACCATGCGCTTGGCCTGCTTGATGGTCTGGGCATAGCCCTTCTTCTCGAGCTGGCCGTAGATGAAGGGCTTGAACAGCTCCAGCGCCATCTTCTTCGGCAGGCCGCACTGGTGCAGCTTCAGCTCCGGCCCCACCACGATGACGGAGCGGCCCGAATAGTCCACGCGCTTGCCCAGCAGGTTCTGGCGGAAGCGGCCCTGCTTGCCCTTCAGCATGTCGGACAGCGACTTCAGCGGGCGCTTGTTGGCGCCGGTGATGACGCGCGAGCGGCGGCCATTGTCGAACAGCGCGTCCACCGCCTCCTGCAGCATGCGCTTCTCGTTGCGGATGATGATGTCCGGCGCGCGCAGCTCGATGAGCCGCTTCAGGCGGTTGTTGCGGTTGATGACGCGGCGATACAGGTCGTTGAGGTCGGAGGTGGCGAAACGCCCGCCATCCAGCGGCACCAGCGGGCGCAGCTCCGGCGGGATGACCGGGATGACGGTGAGGATCATCCACTCCGGGCGGTTGCCGGAGGCGATGAAGGCCTCCACCACCTTCAGCCTTTTCGCGATCTTCTTCGGCTTCAGCTCGGAGGTGGTCTCGGCCAGCTCCTGCTTCAGGTCGTCGCGCAGCTTCTCCAGGTCGATGCGCTCCAGCAGGGTGCGGATGGCCTCCGCGCCGATGCCGGCGGTGAAGGCATCGAAGCCATAGGCATCCTGGGCGTCGAGATATTCCTCCTCCGTCATCAGCTGCATGGGCTTGAGGTCGGTCAGGCCCGGATCGATGACGATGTAGCTCTCGAAGTAGAGGACGCGCTCGATGTCCTTCAGCGTCATGTCCAGCAGCAGGCCGATGCGGCTGGGCAGCGACTTGAGGAACCAGATGTGGGCCACCGGCGCGGCCAGGTCGATGTGGCCCATGCGCTCGCGCCGCACGCGCGAGAGCGTGACCTCCACGCCGCACTTCTCGCAGATGATGCCCTTGTACTTCATCCGCTTGTACTTGCCGCAGAGGCACTCGTAGTCCTTCACCGGGCCGAAGATGCGGGCGCAGAACAGGCCGTCGCGCTCCGGCTTGAAGGTGCGGTAGTTGATGGTTTCGGGCTTCTTCACCTCGCCATAGGACCAGGACCTGATCTTTTCCGGCGAGGCCAGGGCGATGCGGATGGCATCGAAGGCCTGCGCCTGGGAATCGGGGCCGAAGATGTTGGTGACGTCCTGATGCATGTCCGGGGTACTCCTGGATGCCTGCTGTTCGGTCCTTGCCGGGCGCGGCGCGGAATGCCGCTCTGCTCCGCCGCGCCCTTGCTGTCATGTTCTCCGCCGCCCCCGCCGCCCGCCGCGCTGGCGGGCCGGGACGGGGATGGGCGGATCAGTCCTCCTTGTGCTCCAGCTGCTGGCGCTGCAGGCGCTCGATGTCCTCTTCCGACACCAGCTCCACGTCCAGCGCCAGGGCGCGCATTTCCTTCACCAGCACGTTGAAGCTCTCCGGGATGCCGGCCTCGAAGGCGTCATCGCCGCGGACGATGGATTCATACACCTTGGTGCGCCCGGCAACGTCGTCGGACTTGACGGTGAGCATCTCCTGCAGGGTGTAGGCGGCGCCATAGGCCTGCAGCGCCCACACCTCCATTTCGCCAAAGCGCTGGCCGCCGAACTGCGCCTTGCCGCCCAGCGGCTGCTGGGTGACCAGCGAATAGGGGCCGACGGAGCGGGCATGGATCTTGTCGTCCACCAGGTGGTGCAGCTTCAGCATGTAGATGCGGCCCACCGTTACCGGGCGGTCGAACGGCTCGCCGGTGCGCCCGTCATACAGCGTTACCTGGCCGTTCGGCTGATGCCCGGCCAGCTCCAGCATGCGGTCGATGGCCGGCTCGCGGGCGCCGTCGAACACCGGCGTGGCCATGGGCACGCCCTCGCGCAACTGCTTCGCCATCTCGATGAGCTCGTCGTCGGAGAGCGCCTTGATCCGCTCCTGCTCCTCCGGCTTGTCATAGACCTCCAGCAGCTTCTTGCGCAGCTCCTTGAGCGCCTGCTTGCGGCCCTCGGCCAGGTATTCCTCCACCATCTGGCCGATCTGCCGGCCCAGGCCGTCAGACGCCCAGCCGAGGTGGGTTTCCAGGATCTGGCCGACGTTCATGCGCGAGGGCACGCCCAGCGGGTTGAGCACGATGTCCACCGGCGTGCCGTCCTGAAGGAACGGCATGTCCTCGACCGGCAGGATGCGCGAGACGACGCCCTTGTTGCCGTGGCGGCCCGCCATCTTGTCGCCGGGCTGGATCTTGCGCTTGATGGCGATGAAGACCTTGACCATCTTCATCACGCCCGGCGGCAGCTCGTCGCCGCGCTGGAGCTTCTCCACCTTGTTGAGGAAGCGCTCCTCCAGCGCCTTCTTGCTGCTTTCATACTGCTCGCGCATGGCCTCCAGCTCGGCCATCGCCTTGTCGTTCTTCAGCGCGATGTCCCACCACTGCATGCGCGGGATGGCGTCCAGCGCCTCCGCCGTGATCTTGCCCTTGAGCTTGTGGCCCTTCGGCCCGGCAACGGCCTCCTTGCCCAGCAGCCAGGTGCGCAGGCGCTCGTAGGTGTTGCGGTTGAGGATGTTGAGCTCGTCCTGGCGGTCCTTGTCCAGCCGCTCGATCTCCTCGCGCTCGATGGCCTGGGCGCGCTCGTCCTTGTCGATGCCGTAGCGGTTGAAGACGCGCACCTCCACCACCGTGCCATGCCCGCCGGGCGGCACGCGCAGCGAGGTATCGCGCACATCCGAGGCCTTCTCGCCGAAGATGGCGCGCAGCAGCTTCTCCTCCGGCGTCATCGGGCTTTCGCCCTTCGGCGTTACCTTGCCGACCAGGATGTCGCCGGGCTTCACCTCGGCGCCGATGTAGACGATGCCGGCCTCGTCGAGGTTCTTCAGCGCCTCCTCGCCGACGTTGGGGATGTCGCGGGTGATCTCCTCCGGCCCCAGCTTGGTGTCGCGGGCCATCACCTCGAACTCCTCGATGTGAATGGAGGTATAGACGTCCTCCTTCACGATGCGCTCGGAGAGCAGGATGGAGTCCTCGAAGTTGTAGCCGTTCCACGGCATGAAGGCGACCAGCACGTTCTGCCCCAGCGCCAGCTCGCCGCGGTCGGTGGAGGGGCCATCGGCGATGATGTCGCCGGCCTTGACGTAGTCGCCCACCTTCACCAGCGGCTTCTGGTTGATGCAGGTGTTCTGGTTGGAACGCTGGAACTTCTGCAGGTTGTAGATGTCCACGCCGGGCTTGGAGGGGTCGGTCTCCTCGGTGGCGCGGATGACGATGCGCCGGGCGTCCACCTGGTCCACCACGCCGGGGCGCCGAGCGGTGATGGCGGCGCCGGAATCGCGCGCCACGCGGGCCTCCATGCCGGTGCCGACCAGCGGCGCGGAGGCCTTCAGCAGCGGCACCGCCTGGCGCTGCATGTTGGAGCCCATGAGCGCGCGGTTGGCGTCGTCGTTCTCCAGGAACGGGATCAGCGCCGCGGCGACGGAGACGATCTGCTTCGGTGAAACGTCGCAATAGTCCAGCTTCTCCGCCGGCACCATCATCACGTCGCTCTTGTGGCGCGCGGGCACCATGTCCTCGAGGATCTTGCCCTTGCCATCCGTCCTGATGTTGGCCTGGCCGATGTAGTGCTCGGCCTCCTCCATGGCGGTGAGGTAATGCACCTCGTCGGTCAGCCTGCCGTTCTCCACCTTGCGGTAGGGCGTTTCGATGAAGCCATACTTGTTCACCCGCGCGTAGGTGGCGAGCGAGTTGATCAGCCCGATGTTCGGCCCTTCCGGCGTCTCGATGGGGCAGATGCGGCCATAGTGCGTGGGGTGCACGTCGCGCACCTCGAAGCCGGCGCGCTCGCGCGTCAGGCCGCCGGGGCCGAGGGCCGACAGGCGACGCTTGTGCGTGACCTCGGACAGCGGGTTGGTCTGGTCCATGAACTGGGAGAGCTGCGAGGAGCCGAAGAACTCGCGCACCGCCGCCGCCACGGGCTTCACGTTGACCAGGTCATGCGGCATCACCACGTCGAGATCGACGGAGCTCATGCGCTCCTTCACGGCGCGCTCCATGCGCACCAGGCCGATGCGGAACTGGTTTTCCAGCAGTTCGCCGACGGAGCGCACGCGGCGGTTGGAGAGGTTGTCGATGTCGTCCACCTCGCCCTTGCCGTCGCGCAGGTCGTGCAGCGTCTTCACCACCGCGACGATGTCTTCCTTGCGCAGGGTGCGCACCGTGTCCGGCACGTCCTTGAAGCCCAGCCGCATGTTCATCTTCACGCGGCCCACGGGCGAGAGGTCGTAGCGCTCCGGGTCGAAGAACAGGCCGTGGAACAGCGCTTCCGCCGCCTCCTTCGTGGCCGGCTCGCCGGGGCGCAGCACGCGGTAGATCTCCACCAGCGCCTGCTCGTAGTTCTCCGCCTTGTCGGCCTTCAGCGTGTTGCGCAGCCACGGGCCGGTGCGCACCGGGTCGATGTCGAGCACGCGGATTTCCTTGTAGCCGGCCTTGCGCAGGGCATCGAGCACCTCCTGGTTGATCTCGTCGCCGGCCTCGGCGTAGATCTCGCCGGTTTCGGGGTTGACCAGCTCGTCGGCCAGATACTGGCCGTGCAGATCCTCGTCCAGCACCAGGATCTCCTTCACGCCCTCGCCGGCCAGCTTCTTCGCCAGCCGCGGGGTGATCTTCTGGCCAGCCTTCACCACCACCTCGCCGGACTTCGCGTCGATGAGGTCATGGGCCGGCTTCATGCCCTTGAAGCGCTCCACGTCGAACGGCGTGCGCCAGCCGCGCTTCTTCGCGTCCCAGTGATAGGTGATGGTGTCATAGACGCTGTGCAGGATCTCCTCGGAGTCCATGCCCAGGGCATAGAGCAGCGTGGTGACCGGCAGCTTGCGGCGGCGGTCGATGCGCACGTGCATGATGTCCTTGGCATCGAACTCGAAGTCCAGCCAGGAGCCGCGGTAGGGGATGATGCGGGCGGCGAACAGCAGCTTGCCGGAGGCGTGCGTCTTGCCCTTGTCGTGGTCGAAGAAGACGCCCGGCGAGCGGTGCATCTGAGAGACGATGACGCGCTCGGTGCCGTTGATGATGAAGGTGCCCTTCTCGGTCATCAGCGGGATGTCGCCCATGTAGACATCCTGCTCCTTGATGTCCTTCACCGACTTCGCCTCGGTCTCCGGGTCGATATCGAAGACGATGAGGCGCAGCGTCACCTTCAGCGGCGCGGCGTAGGTCATGTCGCGCTGGATGCATTCGTCCACGTCATATTTCGGCGGCTCGAACTCGTAATCGACGAAGTCGAGCTGGGCGCGGCCCTGGAAGTCCTCGACGGGAAACACCGAGTGGAACACCGCCGGCAGGCCGGTGTCCGGCTGCTCGCCGCGCTTCTTGTGCATCTGCAGGAACTGGTCGTAGGACTGCCGCTGCACGTGGATGAGGTCGGGCATGTCCGCCACTTCGCTGATGTGGCCGAAGTCCTTGCGAATGCGCTGAATTCTCGTCATTGCCGCTCTTTCGGTTGCTGCTGGCCCAGTGGGCCGGTTGTGGCCTGAAACCTTCCGGCGCATTGCCCGCGCGGGCCGGCGCCGCGCCAGAAAATTTTCCTTGCCGTTGCACGCGCCGAAACGCCTTTCCCGAAAGCCCGCCGCCCGGCTCTCGGGAAAAGCGCTCCAATCATCCCGTCCTGTGGCCTTTCTCCCGCAATGCCGTCCCTGTCAGCAGGCCATGGGTGGGGCCGGGTGGGGCCGCCGGCGCCCCCACGCGGGCGGCGCCGGCGGCGGTGTTCGTCACCGATTACTTCAGCTCGACGGTGGCGCCGGCCTCCTCGAGCTTCTTCTTGATCTCCTCGGCCTCGTCCTTGGCCACGGCCTCCTTGATGACGCCGCCCTTCTCCACCAGCTCCTTGGCCTCCTTCAGGCCCAGGCCGGTGATGCCGCGGACTTCCTTGATGACGTTGATCTTCTTGTCGCCGTGGTTGACGAGGACGACGTCGAACTCCGTCTTCTCCTCGCCACCGCCGGCCTCGCCACCGGCGGCACCGGCCACGGCGGCCACGGCCACCGGCGCGGCGGCGGAAACGCCCCACTTGTCTTCCAGCATCTTGGCCAGCTCGGCGGCCTCCAGCACGGACAGGGAGGACAGCTCCTCCGCAATCTTCTCCAGATCAGCCATTGTTCATGTTCCTCATGTTGGTCGGTTCGAACCTTCGGGTTTCTCCCGCCCCGCTGCCGGTTCCGTTCAGGCGGCGGCGCGGGCCATTGTCGTGTGCATGGACGGCATGCTCGACAGCTCAGGCTGCCTCCTGCTCCGCACGGGCCTTGAGCACCCGCGCCAGCTGGCCGGCAGGGGCCTGCAGCACGCTGGCCACCTTCTGCGCCGGCGCCTGCAGAACGCCGATGAGCTTCGCCCGCAGCTCGTCCAGGGAGGGCAGCTCGGCCAGCGCCTTCACGCCGGCCTCGTCCAGCAGTTGCTCGTCCAGCATGCCGCCGAGGATCACGAGCTTCTCGTGCTCCCTGGCGAAGCCGGCGGTGATTTTCGGCGCCACGACCGGATCCTCGGAGAAGATCATCACCGTCGGCCCGCTGAACAGGGCCTGCAGGCCTTCCCTGGGCGTGCCATCGAGAGCAATCTTCGCCAGGCGGTTCTTCACCACCTTGACCATGCCGCCCGCCTCATGCATGCGGTTGCGGAAATCGGTGATTTCCGCCACCGTGAGGCCGAGGTTGTGGGCCACGACGATGGAGGGATATTTCGCGAATACCTCCTCCTTCAGCCAGGCCACGACCTCGCGTTTACGGGCCTTTTCCACTTGCTCTACTCCCTGGCAAGTCGGGCCTTCCGCTGGCGCGGGACTGCCTCCCGCCCGGCTTCCGGCCCCGGTTGCCCAACCTGCCGCGCCCTGCCCCGCCGGAGTTGGCGGCATGACAGCGCGCGACGCTCGGCAAGGCCTGTCCGCTTCACTGCGCCATGCGCATCCGGCTGGAAGCACACGGCGCCGGTTCAAACCGACCGCCCGCGCCGGGGCAACCCCGGCCTGACGATCCGTTCTTCCCCGTCTGTGCGGGCCACCCCATCGGCAGGTGCCTCCGGCGCATTTGAGCCACTCCGGCCTTTGCCTTCGTGGCGCCCGCAGTCTCGGACAGGACTTGAGCGGGAGATTCAACGGCGCTTCGCAACACCCTGAATTTCCCGCCAGACCGGATCACCCGGAGATGACCCGGAAAGTCGTTGCCTCCCCCCGCGCTCAGGCGGCGCCGGTGATAGAGGCGAGATCCACCTTCACGCCCGGCCCCATGGTGGAGGAGATGGCCACGCGCTTCACGTAAGCACCCTTCGCGCCTTCCGGCTTGGCCTTGATGACGGCATCGACGAAGGCCTTCACGTTCTGGGCGATCTTGTCCTCGTCGAAGCTCGCCTTGCCGACGCCGGCATGGACGATGCCGGCCTTCTCCACGCGGAACTGAACCGCGCCGGCCTTGGCGCGCTTCACCGCCTCGCCGACATTGGGCGTTACCGTGCCCACCTTCGGGTTGGGCATCAACCCGCGGGGGCCGAGGATCTTGCCCAGCCGCCCCACCAGCGGCATCATGTCCGGCGTGGCGATGGCGGTATCGAAGTTGATCTCGCCCTTCTGGATCTGCTCCACCAGGTCCTCCGCGCCGACGATGTCGGCGCCGGCGGCCTTCGCCTCCTCCGCCTTGTCGTCCTTGGCGAACACGGCGACGCGCACCGTCTTGCCGGTGCCGGCGGGCAGCTCGGCAACGCCGCGCACCATCTGGTCGGCATGGCGCGGATCGACGCCGAGGTTCATCGCCACCTCGATGGTCTCGTCGAACTTCGCGTTGGCGCGCTCCTTCAGCAGCTTGATGGCCTCGTCGAGGGAATAGACCTTGTTGCGGTCGATGCCCTCCATGTTCTTGCGATAACGCTTTCCGTGCTTCGGCATGGCGCTCACTCCACCACCTCGATGCCCATGGAGCGGGCGGATCCCTCGATGATCCGCATCGCCGCGTCCATGTCGCGGGCGTTCAGGTCCTTCATCTTGGCCTCGGCGATCTCGCGGATCTGGGCGCGCGTGACCTGGCCGACGGTCTGAAGCCCCGGCTCCTGCGCGCCCTTCTGCACCTTCGCCGCCTTCTTCAGCAGGTAGGACGCCGGCGGCGTCTTGATCTCGAAGGTGAAGGACTTGTCCTGGTAGATGGTGATGATGGTGGGCACCGGCGCGCCGGGCTCCATGTCCTGCGTCTTTGCGTTGAACGCCTTGCAGAACTCCATGATGTTGATGCCGCGCTGGCCCAGCGCCGGCCCCACGGGGGGCGACGGGTTGGCCTGCCCGGCAGGCACCTGCAGGCGCAGGTAGCCCTCGATCTTCTTCGCCATTGCTCTACCTCTTCCCTTCGTGGCGGCGCTTCGCGCCACCTGTTTTCGCCTTCAGAGGCCGCCGCGGTGCGGTGGGGTGCGGCTGGCGGGGCCGCGCCACCTCCCGCGGCGCTTTGCACGGCTCAGGCGGAACCCTTCTCCACCTGGCCGTATTCCAGATCCACCGGCGTCTCGCGCCCGAAGATGGACACCGAGACCTTCAGGCGCTGGTGCGTCTCGTCCACGTCCTCCACCACGCCCTCGAAGCTGGCGAACGGGCCGTCGATGATGCGCACCATCTCGCCGATGCTGAAGGTGATGCCGCTCTCCACCGGCCTTGCGCCCTCCTGCACCACGCCAAGGATGCGCGCCGCCTCCTCCTCGGAGATGGGCAGCGGCCTGTTGCCCTTGTCCGCCCCCAGGAAGCCC
>Ga0256841_1002719_pt1 | contig 13820 bp, 15 predicted proteins | sample 356308metaG_FD_185971 | JGI IMG/M metagenome (GOLD analysis project Ga0256841, IMG submission 185971) | Hydrothermal vent microbial communities from Mid Atlantic Ridge, Atlantic Ocean - 356-308 | ecosystem: Environmental > Aquatic > Marine > Hydrothermal vents | place: Atlantic Ocean: Mid...
TGTCGGCGTGCCGACGTGCACCTCTTCGCCATTCGAAACGAGCAGGACGCGGTCGAAGGTGAGCGTCGCGTCTACCTCCTCCGGCCGACGGGGAACGTAGAGTTTGTCGTTCTTCCGTACCTTATACTGCTTGCCGGCTATTTCTACGATTGCGTACATGGTGTGCCTCTGCTTTGGGGCGCCGGAGGAAAAATCCGACGCGAGAGTGATTTCCCGAAACGAAAAAACTTTCAGCCCGCAAAAATAGGGAAATTTGCGGGCTGAGGCAATCCTAACGATCATGATGGAGCTTTTGTTGCCCTCACTCGGGCAAGGGGTGAAAGTGGGGAAACTGCTGTGTATCGGCAGAAATTATGCGAAACACGCCGCCGAGATGCAGAGCAACGTCCCGGAGGAACCCATTGTTTTCTTAAAACCTTCAACGTCGCTCGTCGGGAACGGCGGCGCGGTGCTGCTCCCGGAGCGCTCCCGCGAGGTGCATCACGAGGTCGAACTGGTGGCGGTCATCGGCGTGGGGGGGAAGCGCATCCCGGAGGAGAAGGCGCTCGATCACGTCGATGCGTACGCCGTAGGGCTGGACATGACGGCTCGCGACCTTCAGGCCGCGGCCAAGCGAAAGGGGCTTCCGTGGAGCGTGGCAAAGGGGTTCGATACGTTTGCGCCGCTGGGCCCCCTCGTCGATGCCCGGCACATCCACGACGCGCAGGATCTCGAAATACGCCTGGAGGTCAACGGGGAGGTGCGGCAGCACGGCCACACGCGCGACATGATGTTCTCGGTCGCCCGGCTCGTTTCATACTGTTCGGAGATTTTCACGCTCATGCCCGGCGACCTTCTCTATACGGGCACGCCCGACGGAGTCGGGCCGGTGCGTGAAGGAGACGTTTTGGAAGCGCACATCACCGGGGTGCCGTCGCTGCGGGTGCGGGTGCGGCGGGAATAGAGGTGACGGCGCTCGTCAGACGGTTGCGCGGGCGCGCCCGGTGTGCTCGGCAAGGAAGGCGTCGATGAGGGCGCGGGGCGAGCGACGCGGGCGGAGCAGCCTCGGCGCAGCGCCCGGCGCGGCGGGCAAAAGCGCCTCGGCCGGAAGGGGGCGGAGGTTGTAGAGAGAAGCCATCGACAGCCCGTAAGCGCCCACATCGAGCACGGCCAGCACGTCGCCCTCCCTGATCTCGGCGATCTCCCGGTCGCGCGCAAAGTAGTCCCCGGACTCACAGATGTTGCCTACCACGTCATACGTCCGGAGCGGGCCGTCGGGATTCGAGAGGTTGACGACGTGATGGTAGGCATCGTAGATCGCCGGGCGGATCAGGTGGTTCATGCCCGAATCCGTGCCCGCGAAGAGCCGACCGTTGGCGGCCTTGAGCGTGTTCACGCGGGTCAGAAGCGCGCCCGCCTCCGCTACGAAATACCGCCCGGGTTCGAACAGGAACGTCAGGTCGGGCGAAGGATGTGCGGCGCGGAACGCTTTGAGGGGTTCGACGATGGCGCGGTGAAAGTTTTCGAGGTCGAGGGGCCGCTCGCCCGGTCGATACGGGACGCCGAACCCTCCGCCGAGGTTGATGAACGACAGTTCGTCGAAGGACCTCGCGGCTTCGAGGAGCACGCGGACGGCCCGCCAGATCAGCGACGTGCTCATGATGCCGCTCCCGATGTGCTGGTGCAGGCCCGCCAACCGGAGGTCGTGCTTGCGAAGGAGCGCCCGCACGCGGCCGAGGTCGGCCACCGGGATGCCGAACTTTGACCGCTCTCCGCCCGTGACGACGTGCGCGTGATGCCCACCGCCGACGGCCGGGTTCAGACGCACGCAGACCTCCGCACCGGGGTATGCTTCCCCGAACCGCGCCAGCCGGGACAACTCCCCGATGTTGAGCATCACCCCTTGCCCGTGCGCCTCGTGCATCTCATCGTCCGTCATGTTGTTGGCGGAGAAGAGGATGCGCTCCGGAAGAAAGCCGATCCGCAGCGCCAGCTCCATCTCTCCCGGCGAAACCACGTCGACGCCGAGCCCCTCTTCACGGATGATCTTCAGAAGGGCCGGGTTCGCGTTGGCCTTCATCGCATAGAGCAGGCGGAGCGGCAGGCCCTTCAGGTGCTCCCGTAGCCGAGCGACCCGCGCACGCACCACGGCCTCATCGTAAACGTACGTCGGGGTGCCGAAGGCTTCAGCCGCTTCGAGCAGACGGGAGGCGGTGGGCGGAAATTTGTCGTCTGGAGCGCGCATGCGAAAAGAGGCTTCGAAAAAGAGGGGGAGCATTCTGATGAAAGGTCGCCAAAATACAGGATGGGAGGCCCGACCTCAAGGCAGGATGGAAAATGAGGCGTTCCCGGGCGGCTTGTAGGCGGATCCCCTACGAAAGGTCGGGAGAACACTTACGTGCCGGAAGGGGGAACACTCTCAATTTCTGACGCCGAATCCTGCGATCTTTGCAGAAAGCGAGGGAGGAGTGCGCCGTCCCGTTCATCCATGGGGAAACTCAGATCCATGACACGATCTCGGCTGGTATCCGACCCGAATCATCCTTCGTATGCAAGCTTCGGCTGGGCGCCCGGCATCGATATGGCGGAGACGGAGCGGGAGTACCTCATCAGTGTCGGGCTTCCCGGCGTTGAAAAAGAGGGGCTCGAAGTGACCTTCAGGGATCATTGCCTCACGGTGACGGGCGAGCGCATACCGACGCCGCATCCATCGAGCGAGGGGCGCCGTTCGAAACCCGCGCTCGGGCGCTTCTATCGGGCCTTCACGGTGCCCAAAGCCGTGCGCGTGGATCGGATTGAAGCCTCCTTCGAAGACGGAATTCTGACCATCAAAATTCCGAAACTGGAAAAGGATGCGCCGTTGCGCATCGACGTGCGGTGAGCGACCGGTCCATCCGAACGACCGGCGCGTCCATCAAACGGAGGCCGAACCATGAGCACACAGACACACGAAGCGGAGACGCGGACGAAACATGCCTGGCAGGTTGGTTCGGGCATGTTGCCCGGACTGATTCACGACCTCGACCGGCTCCGCGCCGAGGCCATGGGAGATCAGGCGCTCGACAAAAAGGTGAAGGAACTCATTGCGCTGGGCATTTCGGTGGCCGAGCGGAGCGAGACGAGCATCGCCTACCACGTGCACAATGCCCTCGCTGCCGGCGCCACCCGTGAGGAAATCGCCGAGACCGTCGGGGTGGCGATTTTCGTGGGGACGGAGCCGGCGGCCATCCAGGGGATCCAACTGCTCGAAGCGCTCGCCCGCGATGAGGTGGAAGAATATGCCCGGGGCGCTTTTCGCCCGCCCGCGCATCCGTATATGAGCCCTGATTAGGACCGGGGCCGGTTTCCTTCTCTCATTTGAAGAACCTGTGATTAGAGAAAACCCACTTGATCGAAGTCAGAGAATGGTTGATATTAAAGATAAAGGACTCTTAAAACCTGAATGGGTATGTTGCTCTCCAAAAGCTGCGAGTACGGGATTCGCACGGCGCTCTATCTGGCGTCTCAACCGCAAAAGGAGTTCATCCCGATTCATGTGATAGGAGAGATGCTCGGGGTCTCGCCCCATTTTCTGACCAAGATCCTTCAACACCTGACCCAGGAAGGCATCATGCAATCGCTTCGAGGACCCAGGGGGGGCGTGGCCCTGGCGCGTTCGCCTTCCGAACTGCGCCTGCACGAGATCGTCATCGCCATCGACGGTCCGGGGCTCTTCACGGAGTGTGTGCTCGGGATGCCGGATTGTGGAGAAGGGCAGCCGTGCCCCCTGCATGAGCGATGGTCACAGGCCAGGGAGCAGGTGTTCGCCATGTTCTCCGAACTGACGCTGGAAGAATTGGGGCGGCGCATCGTCGAAGAAAATCTTCGCATCACCGACGTGACGTCCTCCAGCCTGACCCGGAACACATGAACACGATCCTTCCCGGCCTCCAGGAGGGGCCGGCTCCAATCAACGACTGAGTTACGCAAACATGAACCACCAACTGAGACCAACCATGAAAAAGACATTCATCCTCTCCGGGCTGCTGGTTTTGGGCTTGCTGGCCCTTTCCGCCTGTGGCGGCGGAGAGCAGGCGGGCGAAAACCAGGGCGGGCAGAAGGCGGCGGCCGACGCGTCCGGTCTGACGCAGGAGCAGATCGAGAAGGGCATCGGCCCGATCACCAGCGTCACCCTCGGGCCCATCGACGACGCGCTGGCGGCGAAGGGCGCCGAGCTCTTCGAGGTGAAATGCACGGCCTGCCACAAGCTCGACAAACGGTACATCGGGCCGCCCCTCGGCGAAGTGACGGCCCGTCGCACGCCGGAATTCATCATGAACATGATCCTCAACCCTGAGGAGATGATGCAAAAACATCCCGTGGTGAAGGAGCTCCTGGCGCAGTACATGGCTCAGATGGCGAATCAGAGTCTCACGGAAGAGGAGGCCCGCGCCATTCTCGAATATCTGCGCAAGGTTGAAGCGGAAGGCGGATCCTCACAACCCTGATTCCACCCCACCCTCGTTCCCTGTTTGGTCAACCTTAGGAGGTAATACCTATGTCAAAATCCCACTACAAGAAACTCGGTTACGGGTTGCTTCTGCTGCTCTTTCTCGGTGTGTTCGGCGTGAGTTGCACGGGAACCGAGCAGGCCGGCGGCCGGAAAGACGCCGCCGAGAAGGTGTACGTCGCGCCGGGTGAATACGACGAGTTCTACTCGTTCCTCTCCGGAGGATTCAGCGGACAGGTGACCGTGCACGGGCTCCCTTCGGGTCGTCTGCTCAAGACCATCCCCGTCTTCTCCCAGTTTCCCGAGAACGGATGGGGCTACACCGAAGAGACCAAGGCGATGCTGAACACCTCGTGGGGCTTCGTTCCCTGGGACGACGCGCACCATCCCGAGCTCTCGCAGACCGACGGGGTGCCGGACGGACGCTGGCTCTTCATCAACGCGAACAACACCCCGCGTGTGGCCCGCATCGATCTGGTGAACTTCGAGACGGACGAGATCGTCGAGATCCCGAACTCCGCCGGCAACCATGCCTCGCCGTTCATCACGCCGAACTCGGAGTACATCGTGGCTTCGACGCGCTTCAGCGTGCCGATCCCGCAGCGCGACATGTCCATCAGCGAGTACCAGGACAACTTCAAGGGCACGATCAGCTTCATCAAGGCCGACGAGCCCGGCAAGATGGACGTGGCCTTCCAGATCCTGGTGCCCGGGTATAATTACGACCTGGCGCACGCCGGAAAGGGCCCGTCGTTCGGGTGGGCGTTCTTCACCTCGTACAACACGGAGCAGGCGCACTCGCTCCTCGAAGTGAACGCCTCGCAGAACGACAAGGACTTCGTCGCCGCCGTGCACTGGAAGCGCGCGGAGGAATGCATCGCCGAAGGCAAAGGGAAGCGCATGTCCGGCAAGTACGTGCACAACTATCTGAATGAGGCGCGCATCGCCGTTTCGGAGCAGAAGGACGGGGTCACGGTGCTCTATCCCAGCGACTGTGAAGGGCTGGTTTATTACCTCCCCACGCCCAAGTCTCCGCACGGCGTGGACGTGGACCCGAGCGGCGAGTACATCGTCGCGGGCGGCAAGCTGGCGACGGTCATCCCCGTGCACTCGTTCTCGAAGATGCTCAAGGCCATCGAAGACAAGGCCTTCGAGACGGAGGTCGACGGCATCCCGGTGCTGAAGTACGACGCCGTGATCGCCGGGGAGGTGGAGAACCCGGGCCTCGGGCCGCTCCACACCGAGTTCGACGGCAAGGGCTACGCCTACACGACGGCCTTCATCTCCTCCGAGATCGTGAAGTGGGAGCTGGGCACCTGGCAGGTGGTCGATCGCATCCCGGTCTACTATTCCGTCGGGCACCTCTCCATCCCCGGCGGCGACAGCCGCAAGCCGTGGGGCAAGTATCTCCTCTCGCTCAACAAGATCACGAAGGATCGCTACCTGCCCACCGGACCCGAACTGGCGCAGTCGGCGCAGTTGATCGACATCAGCGGGGACAAGATGAAGATGCTTCTTGACTTCCCGACCATGGGAGAGCCGCACTACGGACAGGCCCTTCCGGCCAGCCTGATCATGGACAAGCAGGTTAAGTTCTATCAGCTGCAGGAGAACGAAAACCCGTATGCCATTCGGAGCGAGTCGGAAGCCCGCGTGGAGCGCGACGGCAACGACGTGCACGTGTACATGTCCACCATCCGCACGCACTTCACCCCGGACAACATCGAGGGCATCAAACTGGGAGACACGGTGTACTTCCACGTGACGAACCTCGAGCAGGACTGGGACGTGCCCCATGGGTTCGCGGTGCTCGGCGCCCGGAATGCCGAACTGCTCATCATGCCGGGCGAAACCCGAACGCTGGTCTGGAAGCCGCAACGGGTGGGCGTCTATCCGTTCTATTGCACGGACTTCTGCTCGGCGCTCCATCAGGAGATGCAAGGGTATCTCCGGGTGTCCCCGCGCGGGTCGAACGTGCCGATCGCATTCGGAACCGGAGAATGATCTGAATATGGGCCGGCGGTCGTGCGGAGGGCGTTTCTCCTCGCCGTGCGTCTCTTCGGAGGCGATCGGGGAAGCGCCTCCGCACGGACCCGGGTCCGGCAACCTTACATCGGAAGAGAGTCATGACTAAGCAATCACGCATCCTGCTCATCATTGCGGTGCTGGCGCTGGGGACGATGTACGTTTTCCCGATCTGGAAGATCAACCTCGACGCGCCGCAGTACCCCGAAGGGATCGGGATGTATATTCGGATCAACACCATCCATGGGATCAAACCGAACGATCTCGACAACATCAACGGCCTCAATCACTACATCGGCATGAAACGGATCGAGCCGGATTCGATCACGGAGCTGAAGGTGATGCCGTGGATCATCGGCTTTCTGATGGCCTTCGGGCTTCTGGCGGCCTGGGCCGGGAAACCCTGGATGCTCTACACCTGGACGGCGGTATTCCTGATCGTCGCCGTGGTGGGGCTGGTGGACTTCTACCTGTGGGAATACGACTACGGGCACAACCTCAATCCGCACGCGGCGATCAAGGTGCCGGGCATGAGCTATCAGCCGCCCCTGCTCGGCTCGAAACAACTGCTCAACTTTACCGCCCATTCCTGGCCCGCCTTTGGCGGCTGGATGGCTTTTCTGGCGCTGGCGCTCGGTCTCACCGCCTCGTATCTGGAAATCAAGCGGCGGAAAAACAGAATTTCGGTGGTTTGAGATGATGCGTCGATGGATACGACTCTGGTTGCCGGCCGCGCTGGTGGTCGTCGTAACGGCGTGCGAGCCGAAGCCGGAACCGATTCGCTATGGCGAGGACAACGGCGCCTATTGTATGATGACCATCACCGACCAACGCTTCGGGGCGGAACTGGTGACGAAGAAGGGCAAAGTCTACAAATTCGACTCCATCGAATGCCTCGCCGGATTCGTTCTCGACGGACGGGTTGCGCCCGAGGAGGTCCACTCGCTCTGGGTCACGGATTTCGCCCATCCGCCCACGCTCATCCGCGCCGAGGACGCCCTCTATCTCCACGGGGAGAACCTTCACAGCCCGATGGGCATGAACCTCGCGGCGTTCGCGAACCGGGCGGGTCTCGACGCCGTGCGCCAACGGCTCGGCGGCGAAGTGCTCGGATGGGATGAAGTGCTCGAACTGGTGAAGACGTCGCGTCCGGACGTCGAGCGCGGGCACAAGGTCATGCAGATGCCCTAGACGGTTCCGAACCATGCGCGCGAAGCACGTCCTCCCGGTAGTTCTGATCCTGGTCCTCGTCTCGTCTTGTGCGGGCGCGCGGGCGCAGGACCTCGTCGTCGGCCCCGGCGGCTCGGTGACGACCCTCACGGAAGCGCTCGCGAGCGCGCACCCCGGCGACCGCATCGTCATCCGCGCGGGCGTCTATCGGGAGCCGACCCTCGTCGTCGACAAGCCGCTGACCCTCGTCGGGGAACCCGGCGCCATACTCGACGGGCAGGGGGACCGGCAGATCATGACCATCCTGGCCGACGGCGTGACCGTGCGCGGCCTCACCTTCCGAAACGTGGGCGTGAGCTACGTGGAGGACCGCGCCGGCATCAAGGTCAAAGAGGCGCGGGACTGCCTCATCGAAGGCAATCGCTTCGAGAACACCTTTTTCGCCGTCTATCTCGCGCAGACCGCCGATTGCCGGGTGGCCGACAACGAGATGATCGGCACGTACACCCGCGAAGCCGCCTCCGGCAACGGCATCCACCTGTGGTACTGCAAGAACATCACCATCGAGCACAATCGCATCCACGGCCACCGGGACGGCATCTACATGGAGTTCGTCGAGGATTCTCTCATCCGGGGGAACGAGAGCCGGAACAATCTCCGGTACGGCCTCCACTTCATGTTCTCCGACCGGTGCCGGTACGAGGGCAATTCCTTTCGGGAGAACCGTGCGGGCGTCGCGGTGATGTACACCGATCAGGTGGAGATGATCGGAAACACGTTCGAGCGGAACTGGGGCGGAGCTTCGTATGGGTTGCTCCTCAAAGAGATTCGGGACAGCCGGGTCGAGGGCAATCGCTTCGTCGAGAACACCACGGGAGTCTATGCCGAGAGCGTCAACCGGACCACCGTCGGGAACAATGTGTTCGAGGGGAACGGATGGGCGGTGAAGCTCATGTCGAGCTCGCAGGACAATCGATTTTTTCGGAACAACTTTATCGGGAACTCCTTCGACGTCTCGACGAGCAGCCGGCGCTCGTCCAGCACGTTCGAGGAGAACTACTGGGACCGGTACGAGGGCTACGACCTCGACCGAGACGGCTTCGGCGACGTCCCCTTCCACCCGGTGCGTCTCTTCTCGCTCATCGTCGAGCAGAACGAGCCGGCGCTGGTGCTGATGCGGAGCCTGTTCATCGATTTGCTCGACGCCGCCGAGCGGGTTTTTCCGGTGCTCACGCCGGAGACGCTCGTCGATGCGAGGCCGAAGATGAAGCCGTATCCCGACCGGCCCTCCGGGGCGCTTTTTTCCACCACTGCACGCCCGAACCATGATTGACATTCAAGCCTTGAAGAAGCGCTTTGGGCCCCGAGAGGTGCTCCGGGGGCTCGACGCGCGCATCGAAAGCGGTCGCGTGACGGCCGTCGTGGGGCCGAACGGCGCGGGGAAGACGACCCTCATCAAGTGTCTCCTGGGCCTGACCCGTCCCGACGCCGGAAGCATCGAGATTGACGGGAAACGGCTCAACGGCGACTGGACGTATCGCTCAAAGATCGGCTACATGCCGCAGGCGGCGCGCTTCCCGGAGAACCTGACCGCGCGCGAGGTGATCCGCATGCACAAGGACCTGCGCGGCAACCCCGACCGGCTCGACGAAGGGTTGCTGCATGCCTTCTCGTTCAATGACGATCTCGACAAGCCGATCCGCACGCTCTCCGGAGGGACGCGCCAGAAGGTGAGCGCCGTCATCGCGTTCCTCTTTCGTCCGAACATCCTCATCCTCGACGAACCGACCGCCGGTCTCGATCCCATCGCGAGCAGCCGGCTCAAAGACAAGATTATCGAGGCGAAGGAGGCGGGCAAAACCGTCCTTTTGACCTCGCACATCATGAGCGAGATCGAGGAGCTCTCGGACCACATCATTTTTCTCCTCGAAGGCAAGATCTGCTTCGAGGGGCCGCGGGACGAGATCAAGGCCGTCACGGGTGAGCAACGGCTCGAGCGCGCCATCGCTGCGCTTCTGGAACAGCGCGCCGCCGGTCCATCCGGCGCGAAGGGGTTGCATCAGGCGATCGCCTCCCCGCTTTCCCGTAACGGACACGCCTCCGTCGCCTCACCCTGAGGGGTGTCGCCATCCACCATTCGCCTTCCGACCGACCACGAGCGTCATCATGGACACTACGATCAAAATCGTCAAATACGAACTCAACGATGTGCTCCGGAGCAAGTGGGTGGCGTATTACGGGCTGTTTTTCCTCGTGCTCACGGAGGGACTGCTTCGTTTCAGCGGCGCGAACGTGAAGGCGCTCCTGAGCCTGGTCAACGTGGTGCTGTTGCTGATTCCGCTCGTGAGCATCCTCTTCGGGACGATGTATCTGTACAATGCGCGGGAGTTCGTGGAAATGCTTCTGGCGCAGCCGGTAAACCGGCGCTCGCTCTTTGCCGGAATGTTCAGCGGGCTTGCGCTGCCCCTGGCGATGAGCTTTGCCGCCGGTGTGGCCTTGCCGTTCCTCATGCGCGGCGGCGCCGGAGCGGGAACGGGCGCGCTCCTCATGCTCCTCGTCACGGGCGTCTGGCTGACGCTCATCTTTGTCGCCCTGGCTTTTCTGATCGCCACCGCCTTCGTGGACCGGGTGAAGGGCCTCGGAACGGCCATCATCCTCTGGCTCTTCTTCACCGTGATCTACGACGGCGGCGTGCTCCTCTTCCTCGGCGCCTTTTCCGACTATCCGCTGGACAAACCCGTGCTCGCGCTGATGATGCTCAACCCCGTCGATCTGACGCGGGTGGCCCTGCTCATGAACTTCGACGTCTCGGCGCTCATGGGATATACCGGCGCCGTCTTTCGGCAGTTCTTCGGCTCCGGCCTCGGGCTGGCGGTGGCCTTCGGTATGCTCGGTATCTGGCTCGCCGTTCCCCTCTATGCCGGGCTGAGGCTCTTCGAAAAGCGAGACTTCTGACGCCCGGCGGCCCGTATGGGGCTAGGGGGGACCGTGACGGTGAGGGACGGCGAGCCCGTGGACGCGCATGTTCAGGACGGCGAGGCTTCATCGGCGCTCGGACCATAGATGGAGGGCACGGGCGCGTCGAGCAGGCGCAGGTAGACGCTCAGTTGTCCCCGGTGGTGCACCATGTGGTTGATGCCGAAGCTCCGGAGGACGACGCCTCTGGGCCGGGAAAAGATCACCTGATCGCCCCGTTTGAGGCTCCACGGGCGGAGCAGATCCGCATCTTCGAGGCGTTCGAAGGCGGCAAAGAGCGCGTCCCGTTTGGCGTCGAAGTCACGCAGGAGTTCCTCCCGGCCGGAAGGGGGGGCGGGAGTGGGAGCGGCGGCGGAGTCGTAAAAATCATCCTCGATGATGGATCGCTGCCAGAAGAGCAGGTTGGAGAGATGCCCCGCGAGTTCGGCGAGACTCATCGACTTCTCGTGGGGTCTCCAGCCGAAATGCGCATCCGGCACACGTTCGAGAACGCGGCGCGTAGTGGCAATCTCTTGCTTCAAGTCTCCGGCGGCGACCTGTTTCAGTGGGGGGGAAGACGACATGACAGTCTCGGAAGGATGGAAGGGTTGCGTACGGAAACATACGCTCTTCGGGGGCGGCGCACAAGCCGGAAAGGTTGTCGCCTTCCGGGATGAGCGGTCGGGCTCCGGGGCGCGGGTTCCGATGGCGCCTTGACCGCCTCGCGTTTCCACGGGCTATGCGTCCTCCCTGCATTTTGCGTCGGGGATTCCCTCACGCGGGTGCAAAAGCATTTCCCCACAAGGTCTCTCTACGCCGCCTGTCAATGGTGGGAAGAGAGACTTCGTATGCTCTCAATCAAAGCGAAGGACGTGAACGTGTAAGTCGGTCTGGGAGGTATGTCATGTTACGGATAAACAAGATATTAGTCGCGGAAGATTTCTCCGAGTGTTCGGATGCCGCGCTCGGCTTTGCGCTCGACCTGGCGCAGCGTCACGGGGCGGAAGTGCACGCGTTGTACGCACAGGTGCTCTATGGCGATCCGTTCGCGCCGTCGACCTATCCCGCCCGGCACAACGAGCGGGTGCTTCAAGAGATGAAGAAACGGGTGAACGCGCAGGCCGAAGCGGTGGGTTCCGTCGATCCCGAAGCGCTCGAAGTCAAGTATACGGTGATGCGCGACGTTGCCGCCGCCCCGGCCATTCTCCGCTACGCGGAGGAGCATGACGTAGACCTCGTCGTGATGGGCACGCACGGGAAGCGCGGGCTGCGGCGGCTCCTCCTCGGGAGCGTGGCCGAAGAGGTCGTGCAGATGGCGAAGTGCCCGGTGCTCACCATCAGCGGCGGCGGGGAAGGCAAGCCTCCGTCGCCGACCATCCGGTCCATCGTCGCGCCGACGGACTTCTCCCAGCATGCCCTCGTGGCGCTGCGCTATGCGCGTGAACTGGCGGATTTCTACGACGCCCGCCTCGACGTCGTCCATGTGGTCGAAGAAGCCGTGTATCCGGCTTTCTACAACGTGACGGCCTACTCGATCTATGACACGAAACCCGACCTCGAAGAGCAGGCCGAAAAGCAGTTGAAAAAGCTTTATGAGGACACCTTCGGTCCGCCGAAGGACGTCGGCTTCCACGTGCTGACCGGACACGCCGCCCAGGCGATCACCGATTTCGCGCGGGAGCGCGAGCGCAGCATGATCGTGATGGCGACGCACGGCCTGACCGGCCTGGCGCACCTTTTCATCGGCAGTGTGGCCGAGAAGGTCGTCCGCACGGCGTCGTGTCCCGTCTTCACGGTGAAGAGTCTCGGCAAGTCTCTGCTCGAAGACGGCGAACCGGCCATGGCCGAGGCCTCGGCCTGATCGTGAATCGTTCTCTGAGCATAGCCTGACAGAGGTGCGCGCCATGTTTCAGATCCGGAAAATACTGGTCCCGACGGATTACTCGAATTGTGCCGAGGCCGCCTTGATGCACGCCCTGCACCTGGCCGAGGCGCTCGGCGCCGAAGTGCACGTGCTCCACGTTGTGGAGGGGGGGATCGCGTATGATCATGATCGGATCATGCCGGAAGTCAGCGCCGATTTGGCCGGGATCTACGCACGGCGCGAGCCGAGAGGGGAGACCGGAGGCGATGCGGATGCCTGCTGGAACGAGGTTCCCGTCCGACGTATCGAGCGAGAGCGCATCGAGGCCACACCGGCGATCCTGGAATATGGTCAGGAGCACGACGTAGACCTGATCGTGCTGGGCACGCACGGGCATCGCAGCGTGGATCGTTTCCTGAGCGACGTGGAGGATCACTGGCCCATCGGGAAGACCGCCGAGCAGGTGATCAAACTCGCCGACCGTCCCGTGTTCACCGTCGGTCCGCGGAGCAGCCGCATGCCGGAGCTGGTCGAACGCGTGCTGGCTCCGGTGGACTTCTCCGGGCACGCCCGGCGCGCGCTGACCTACGCGAAGCATCTCGCATGGCTCTACGGCGTGCCGCTCCACGTGCTTCACGTGCTCGAGGGAGCCGAAGCCGGAGAAGCCGCCCCTTCGGAGGAGGCCGTGCTCGACGCATTGAAGCAATTCTATGATTCGGCGGAAGGGCCGGAGGTCGAGATGCTTCCGGTGGTGCGGCGGGGCACGCCGTCGCGGGAGATTTTGAAGGCCGCCGGTCGAGATCGCTCGGGCATCATCGTGCTGAGCTCACACGGGCGGAAAGGGTGGGACGAACGCCGCCTCGGCAAAGAGGCGGAGCAGATCATCCGCGCTGCTCCGTGCCCTGTTTTCACCGACAAAGCCTTTGGCAAATCCCTGCTTCGAAGCGAGCCGGGCGAAAAGAATCTCAGGGACGATCCGCCGCCGGTCAAGGCCAGACCCAGACTCAGGAGCGCCGCCTCATGATGAACATCCGCACCATACTGTTCCCGACCGACTTCTCGACGTGCGCCGAGGGGGCGTTCACACAGGCGGCTTATCTCGCGGCCCGGTTCGACGCCGAACTTCACGTGCTGCACGTGATCGCTTCCGACGCCCTCGACTCCGAGAGCCCGCTCTCGTTTTTTCCGTTGACCGAGGAAGAGGTGGCCGAACAGCTCCACCTCTCCATGGGCAAGCGGCTCGAAGCGGCCATCGAAGCAAGGAGGGACGACGGGGCGCGCGTGCGTTCGGCTTATGTGCAAAATCCGTCGGCTGCGGATGGGATCCTCGCCTATGCC
>Ga0256841_1002720_pt1 | contig 13819 bp, 18 predicted proteins | sample 356308metaG_FD_185971 | JGI IMG/M metagenome (GOLD analysis project Ga0256841, IMG submission 185971) | Hydrothermal vent microbial communities from Mid Atlantic Ridge, Atlantic Ocean - 356-308 | ecosystem: Environmental > Aquatic > Marine > Hydrothermal vents | place: Atlantic Ocean: Mid...
CAAGCTGGAAGTAAGCATGCCGGCGTCCAAGCTCAAGCAGTCGGTGGCCAAGGTCCTCCAGGACGAGGGCTACATCGCCGGTTTCGAGGTGCAGGAAGACGACGGCAAGCCGGCGCTCAAGGTGGCGCTGAAGTACTACGACGGCCGGCCGGTCATCGAACACATCAAGCGTGTGAGCCGGCCCGGTCTGCGGATCTACAAGGGCAAGGACGACCTGCCCAGGGTCCAGGGCGGGCTGGGTGTCGCCATCATCTCCACGTCCAAGGGCGTCATGAGTGACCGCGCAGCGCGCGCCGCCGGTGAAGGTGGTGAAGTGCTGTGCTACGTGTCCTGATCAGGTAATAGTCATGTCGAGAGTCGCAAAAAAACCGGTAGAATTGCCGTCCGGCGTCGAAGTGAAAGTCGATGGCCAGAAGATCACCGTCAAGGGTGGCAAGGGTACGCTCGAACACGAGGTGCACAGTTCGGTGGAAGTGAAGCAGGATGACAAGGTCCTGCTGTTCGCGCCGCGTGATGGCTCCAAGATCGCCATGGCGCTGGCCGGCACCACCCGGGCCCTGCTGAACAACATGGTTACCGGGGTGAGCAGCGGTTTCGAGAAGAAGCTGGAACTGGTCGGCGTGGGTTACCGCGCCCAGGCGCAGGGACAGACGCTCAATCTGACGCTGGGTTTCTCCCACCCGGTCAACTACGCGGTGCCCGAGGGCGTCAGCGTGGAGACGCCGAGCCAGACGGAAGTGGTGGTCAAGGGTGTGGACAAGCAGAAGGTCGGCCAGGTGGCCGCCGAGATCCGCGCCTACCGCCCGCCGGAGCCCTACAAGGGCAAGGGCGTCAAGTACGCCGATGAGGTCATCGTGCGTAAGGAAGCCAAGAAGAAGTAACAGGCCGATCCGCCTGTATCGACGAACTGAATTCGATAGGTTGAGAGCATGGACAAGAAGGCATCACGACAGCGCCGCGCGAGAAAGACCCGCGCGAAGATCCGCGAACTCGGCAGGCCGCGTCTGTGCGTGCACCGCACGCCGCGTCATATTTACGCCCAGGTCATCGCGGGCAGTGGCGACCAGGTGGTGGTGACCGCGTCCACCGTGGAGCCCGAGTTGCGCAAGTCGCTTGGCAGCACGGGCAACATCGATGCCGCGGCCGCCATCGGCAAGGCAGTCGCCGAGCGGGCCAGGGCGGCGGGGGTGACCGAGGTGGCGTTCGACCGTTCCGGTTTCAAATATCACGGCCGCATCAAGGCGCTGGCGGATGCCGCGCGCGAAGGCGGTCTGGAATTCTAGAAGGTTTGGCTTATGGCAAATATGGACAACCAGGCGAGTTCTGACGGCCTGCAGGAAAAACTGATCGGCATCAACCGCGTGGCCAAGGTGGTCAAGGGCGGGCGCCAGTTCGGCTTCGCCGCGCTGACGGTGGTCGGCGATGGCAATGGCCGGGTCGGTTTCGGCCGCGGCAAGGCGCGTGAAGTGCCGGTCGCCATCCAGAAGGCGATGGAGAATGCGCGCAAGAACATGACCACGGTTGCGCTGAAGGACGGTACCCTGCAGTACCCGATCACGGCGACCTTCGGCGCCGCCAAGGTGTACATGCAGCCGGCCTCGGAGGGCACCGGCATCATTGCCGGTGGCGCCATGCGCGCGGTGTTCGAGGTGGTCGGGGTGCGGGACGTGCTGGCCAAGTGCATCGGCACCAACAACCCCATCAACGTGGTTCGGGCCACCATGAAGGGCCTGGCCGAGATGCATTCGCCGGAAGAGGTGGCCGCCAAGCGCGGCAAGTCGGTGGACGAGATCCTGGGATAAACCAATGGCTGACAAGAAACTCAAGGTAACGCTGGTCAAGAGCATCAACGGCCGCCTGGCCTCCCACAAGGCCTGCGTGCGCGGCCTCGGCCTGCGCCGCATCCGCCACTGCGTGGAAGTGACGGATACGCCGGAGAATCGCGGCATGATCAACAAGGTTTCTTATCTGCTCGCCGTGGAGGAAGCATGACATGCGCCTGAACACACTCAAGCCGGCTCCCGGCAGCAAACAGGCCGCCAAGCGCGTCGGTCGCGGCATCGGCTCGGGCCTGGGCAAGACGGGCGGGCGCGGTCACAAGGGCCAGAAGTCGCGCTCCGGCGGCTTTCACAAGGTAGGCTTCGAGGGCGGCCAGATGCCGCTGCAGCGGCGCCTGCCCAAGGTCGGTTTCACGTCGCGCAAGTCCCGTCGCGTCGACGAGGTGCGCCTGCACGAGCTGGCGCAGGTGTCTGACGAAGTCGTCGACCTGGCCTCGCTCAAGGCGGCCGGCGTGATCGGCCAGCACATCCTGCAGGTCAAGGTGATCGCCTCGGGCGCGATCGATAAGCCCGTGACCCTGCGTGGTCTGGGCGTCACCCGGGGGGCGCGCGCGGCCATCGAGGCCGCCGGCGGCAAGGTCGAAGACTAGTGGCGGGAGCTGGCGCATCCCTGACGGGCGGTCTCGGTGACATCGGCAAGCTGACCGAGCTGCGCCAGCGCATCCTGTTCGTGCTGGGCGCGATCTTCGTGTTCCGCATCGGCTCCTTCATCCCGCTGCCCGGCATCGATCCGCACGTGCTGGCGCAACTGGTGGAGCAGCAGAAGGGCACCATCCTGGACATGTTCAACATGTTCTCGGGTGGCGCGCTCAAGCGCCTGTCGATGTTCGCGCTGGGCATCATGCCGTACATTTCGGCGTCCATCATCATGCAGCTGCTGTCGTACACGGTGCCGACCCTGGAGCAGCTCAAGAAGGAAGGCGAGTCGGGGCGTCGCAAGATCACCCAGTACACCCGCTACGGCACGGTGGTGCTGGCGACCTTCCAGGCCATCGGCATCGCCACCGCGCTGCAGAGCCAGGCGGTCGGCGGCAGCCCGCTGGTGGTGATACAGGGGCCGGGCTTTGTCATGGCGGCGGTGGTCACCCTGGTGACGGGCACACTGTTCCTGATGTGGCTGGGCGAGCAGGTGACCGAGCGGGGCATCGGCAACGGTATCTCGATCATCATCTTCTCGGGCATCGTGGCCGGCCTGCCGGCCGCCATCGGCGGCACGCTGGAGCTGGCCAGGACGGGTGAGATGAACACGCTCAGCATCCTGTTCCTGTTCGCGCTGGCCATTGCGGTGACCATGTTCGTCATCTTCGTGGAGCGTGGCCAGCGCCGTATCACGGTGAACTACGCCAAGCGCCAGCAGGGCCGCAAGATGTACGCCGGGCAGAGCACGCACCTGCCCCTGAAGCTGAACATGGCGGGCGTGATTCCGCCGATTTTCGCTTCCAGCATCATCCTGTTCCCCGCCACCATGGGGAGCTGGTTCGGCAGCACCGAGGGCATGGGCTGGCTGAAGGACGTGGCGTCCATGTTGTCGCCGGGGCAGCCGCTGTACGTGCTGCTGTATGCGCTGGCCATCATCTTCTTCTGCTTCTTCTACACGGCGATCGTGTTCAATGCGAAGGAGACGGCCGACAATCTGAAGAAGTCGGGTGCCTTCATTCCAGGCATCCGGCCGGGCGAGCAGACGGCCCGCTACATCGACAGCGTGATGACGCGGCTGACGCTGGCCGGCGCCATCTACATCACCGCGGTGTGTCTGCTGCCGGAGTTCCTGATTCTGTACTGGAACGTGCCGTTCTACTTCGGCGGCACGTCCCTGCTGATCATCGTGGTGGTGGTCATGGACTTCATGGCCCAGGTGCAGGCGCACATGATGTCGCACCAGTACGAGAGCCTGATGAAGAAGGCCAACCTGAAAGGGCAGGGCCGCTCCGGGCTGCTCAGATAGTTCTGCGGAGGGCAAAACCCGACGCCAAGGCGCAGACAACGCGAAGTGCGCCAACTTTTTGTTTTTAGAACCGATTCTCTGCGCCCTCGGCGTTCTCTGCGCCTTGGCGTCAGGTTGGAATCGAAACACTCTTAGACACAGGACAGGACGATGAAAGTACGAGCATCCGTCAAGCGCATCTGCCGCAACTGCAAGATCATCCGCCGCAAGGGCGTGGTGAGGGTGATCTGCAAGGACGGCCGCCACAAGCAGCGGCAGGGCTGATTTCGGGCCGGAAGGCCCCGGAATCCAACGATTTTGCATTGATTTTACAGGCCACACCCGGTATCCTTTCCGGTTCACCTGAAAGGTTCTCGGTTGTGTCCGCGAGGAGAGACTATCCATGGCGCGTATTGCCGGTATCAATATCCCGCCCCAGAAGCATGCGGTGATCGCACTGACGTCGATCTACGGCATCGGCCGCACGACGGCGAAAAAGATCCTGGATGCCAGTGGCGTGGCTCCCGATACCAAGATCAAGGACCTGTCCGAGGGCGAGATCGAGAAGATCCGCGGCGAGGTGGCGAAATACACCGTCGAGGGTGACCTGCGCCGGACCATCTCCATGAACATCAAGCGTCTGATGGATCTGGGCTGCTACCGTGGCATGCGTCATCGCCGCGGCCTGCCGGTCCACGGCCAGCGCACGCGCACCAACGCCCGTACCCGCAAGGGTCCGCGGCGCCCGATCCGCAAGTAATCATTCAAGGTTCCGAGTTCCAGACACATGGCAAAACCGACAGCATCGCGCACCCGCAAGAAGGTCAAGAAGAACGTGGTCGATGGCATCGCCCACGTGCACGCGTCCTTCAACAACACGATCATCACCATCAGCGACCGCCAGGGCAACGCGCTGGCCTGGGCGACCGCCGGCGGCTCCGGCTTCCGCGGTTCGCGCAAGAGCACGCCGTTCGCCGCCCAGGTGGCCGCCGAGCGTGTCGGTGACATGGTCAAGGAATTCGGCATGAAGAACCTGGAAGTCGAAGTGAAGGGCCCCGGCCCGGGCCGCGAGTCCGCCGTGCGCGCCCTGCACAACGCCGGCTTCCGCATCACCAACATCACAGACGTCACCCCGATTCCGCACAACGGGTGCCGGCCGCCCAAGAAGCGGCGCGTGTAGGGCGGAGGAGAGAAGATGGCAAAGTACATTGGATCCAAGTGCCGCCAGTGCCGACGCGAAGGCAGCAAGCTGTTCCTCAAGGGCGAGAAGTGCTACACCAGCAAGTGCCCGATCGAGAACCGGCCCTTCCCGCCCGGTCAGCACGGCCAGCGCCGCGGCCGCCTGTCCGACTACGCCGCCCAGTTGCGCGAGAAGCAGAAACTGCGCCGCACCTACGGCGTGCTGGAGCGCCAGTTCCGCAACTATTACAAGAAGGCCGCCCAGCGCAAGGGCTCCACGGGCGAGAACCTGCTGCAACTGCTGGAGAGCCGCTTGGACAACGTGGTCTACCGCATGGGCTTCGCGGCCTCGCGCAGCGAGGCACGCCAGCTGGTGCGTCACCGCGCCATCAGCGTCAACGGCCAGCGCGTGACCATTCCCTCCTACCAGGTGCAGCCCAACGACAACCTGGCGGTGGTGGACAAGGCGCGCAACCAGTCGCGCATCCAGGCGGCGTTGCAGCTCGCCGAGCAGCGCGGCTTCGCCGACTGGATCGAGGTGGAGCCCTCCAAGATGCAGGGCGTGTTCAAGGCCCGGCCGGAGCGTTCCGATCTGCCGGCCGAGATCAACGAACACCTGGTGGTCGAGCTGTACTCCAAGTAAGCCAGATTACGTAAAGAGGATATTACATGCAGGGCAAGGTCAACGAGTTCCTGAAGCCGCGGATTGTCGACGTCCAGACCGTCAACGACAAGCAGGCGCGGGTGGTGCTGGAGCCGCTGGAGCGTGGCTTCGGTCATACGCTGGGCAACGCCCTGCGTCGCATCCTGCTGTCCTCCATGCCGGGCTGCGCCATCACCAGTGTCGAGATCGACGGCGTGCTGCACGAATACTCGACCCTGGAAGGCGTGCAGGAGGATGTCATGGACATCATCCTCAACCTCAAGGGCGTGGCGCTGCGCATGCACAACCGCGACGAGGCCACCCTGCGCCTGAGCAAGAAGGGCCCGGGAGCCGTCACCGCCGGCGACATCCAGCTCGATCACGACGTCGAGGTAGTGAACCCCGACTATGTCATCGCCAACCTGACCAAGGACGGCGAATTGAACATGACCCTGAAGGTCGCCATGGGCCGCGGCTACGAGCCGGCCACGGTGCGCACCGGCAAGGAGGAGGAGAGCCGTCCCATCGGCAACCTGCAGCTCGACGCTTCGTTCAGCCCTGTCCACCGCGTGTCCTACAGCGTCGAGGCCGCGCGTGTCGAGCAGCGCACCGACCTGGACAAGCTGATCATCGACATCGAGACCAACGGCACCATCGACCCGGAAGAGTCCATCCGTCGCGCCGCCACCATCCTGCAGGACCAGTTGTCCGTGTTCGTCGACCTGCAGGGCAAGGAAGAGGCCGCCCCGGCGCGCCAGGAGGCCGACATCGACCCCATCCTGCTGCGCCCGGTCGACGACCTGGAGCTGACCGTGCGGTCGGCCAACTGCCTGAAGGCCGAGAGCATCTATTTCATCGGCGACCTGATCCAGCGCACCGAGGTCGAGCTGCTCAAGACGCCCAACCTGGGCAAGAAGTCGCTGACCGAAATCAAGGACGTGCTGGCCTCGCGCGGCCTGTCGCTGGGCATGCGCCTGGAGAACTGGCCGCCGGCCGGCCTCAAGGACAGCGAGAAGCAGTCCGCCTGAACGGCATCCGACAAACCGAATCATCTGTCAGGTAAGCAACCATGCGTCACCGTCAAAGCGGAAGAAAACTGAACCGCAACAGCAGTCACCGCAAGGCCATGTTCCGCAACATGGCGGCCTCGCTGATGCGCCACGAAGTGATCAAGACCACCCTGCCCAAGGCCAAGGAACTGCGCCGCGTGGCCGAGCCCCTGATCACCCTGGCCAAGACCGACAGCGTCCACAAGCGCCGCCTGGCCTTCGACCGCCTGCGCGACCGCGACGTCGTCACCAAGCTGTTCAACGAACTGGGCCCGCGCTACAAGGATCGCCCCGGCGGCTACCTGCGCATCCTCAAGATGGGCTACCGCGCCGGCGACAAGGCCCCCATGGCCCTGGTCGAACTGGTCGACCGCCCGCAGCAGGAGGAGGCAGCCGACCTGGCGGACTGAGGCCGCGCTTCCCACGCCGACGAGAAAGCCGGGCCTGCCCCGGCTTTTTCTTGTTTGTGGGCAGGGGAAAGATAGCCACGGAAAGCACGGAAAGCACGGAAAAAAAACATTTCTTCCGGGGGGCGCGAAGCGTGCCTTGCAAAGAACCGTCCGTGCTTTCCGTGTTTTCCGTGGCCATGACCCCCGCCCCGGCGATGGCGGTTGCCTTGAACGAGGTTATTCAACCACCAGGGCGCACAAAGGCGCACAAGGTATAAAAATTGACCGCGAAGGACGCAAGGGCGCGGAGGGAGATCATCAAGAATCCTTCCTTTGCGCGCCCGGGGGCATGGCCCCGCGTCGACGACAGCAAATCGCGCCACGGTGAAGTTCGCTTCGTTTCGTTCACGCCGGGTCGCAAACCCGCTATTCTTGGCCTCATGATCGCGATCTTCACCGACTTCGGCCTCGAAGGTCCCTACACCGGCCAGATGAAGGCCGTGCTGGCGCACGAGGCGCCGGGCGTGCCCGCCATCGACATCTTTCCCGACCTCCCGCCGTTCAACGTCCGGGCCGCTGCCTGTCTGCTGCCGGCCTATGCCTCGCGCCTGCCGGACGAGGCGGTGTGCCTGTGCGTGGTCGATCCCGGGGTCGGTGGCGAGCGCGTGCCGCTGGCGCTGAAGGCCGACGGCCGCTGGTACGTGGGGCCGGACAACGGCCTGTTCAGCCTGGTCATTCGGCGCGCGGCGCAGGTTCAGGCCTGGCGCATCGACTGGGAACCGGAGCAGCTGTCGGCCAGCTTCCATGGCCGCGACCTGTTCGCCCCCGTCGCCGCCCGCATCGCCCTTCACCACGACTTTCCGTCGGTGCCACTGGAACTGCATGAATTGCTCCTGCCGGACTGGCCGGACGACCTGGCCGAGGTGGTCTACGTCGACCGCTACGGAAACGCCGTCACCGGCCTGCGCGCCGCCGCCCTGGAGCGTAGCAGCCTGCTCGAAGTCAACGGAAGCCGCATCGGCTTCGCGCGCACCTTCTGCGAGCGGCCAGCCGGCCAGGCCTTCTGGTACGAGAACGCCAACGGCCTGGTGGAGGTTGCCGTCAACCGGGGGCGGGCCGACCGCCAGCTGCGCATCGGTATCGGCGATCCCGTGCACCTGGTGGTCTGAACAGTTCTCCGAAGATTGATCCCTGAACCGTCTTCCAGGCGGGCGCGATACGGCCGGTCTGTTCCTGTGTGACCCTGGTCTCCTGTCTGCAATCGACTACATCGGTCGCGACGATTTTCCCCTGGTCCCTGTCGGGCAAGGAATTCCTTGCCCGACACCTGGCCCGTCGCCGAAATATTCCTACAGTGTCTGTAAATTTTATTGACTTGTGATGTCAGCGGTCACGACAAAAAATGGGCCCGTCGAAATTCACCACGAGGTGCCGGAGGCCCGATGAAAGCAATCGTGAGAAAACAGTATGGCTCGGTGGACGAACTGGAGATCAGGGAGGTGGACAGGCCCGAAGCGGGTGCGGACGATATTCTCGTCCGGGTCAGGGCCTTCGGTCTCAACCGCGCCGAGATCTACATGCGCCAGGGGCTGTGGGGCGAGGTCGCCCCGATCAGCGGCATCGAGTGTGTCGGCACGGTCGTCGAGGATCCCGCCGGCGAGCTGCAGGCGGGCCAGACGGTCGCGGCGCTGATGGGGGGCATGGGCCGGGGCATCGATGGCAGCTACGCCGAGTACGTGGCGCCCCCGCGAAGCAATGTCGTCCCCGTCGACACCGGACTGCCCTGGGAGGAACTGGCGGCGGTGCCGGAGTCCTACGCCACCGCCTGGGCCTGTCTGCACCAGAACATCGGCATTGACCGCTGCCATTCACTCCTGGTTCGGGGGGGCACTTCCGCACTTGGCCAGGCGGCCATCAACATCGCCGCCGCGAGGGGGATCCAGGTTCTGGCCACCACCCGCCAGGCGGAGCGCCTCGCACAATTGAGCGGGATCGGCTGCACGCAGCCCCTGGTCGACACGCCGGAACTCAGCCGCGACCTTCGCGAATCACACCCGGGCGGCCTCGATGCCGTGCTCGACCTGGTCGGCAACAGCACCCTGCTCGATTCGCTCAAGATGGTCCACAAGGGGGGCACGGTGTGCATGGCGGGGTTCCTGGGCGGCGGTGACCCGATCGCATTCAACCCGCTGCTCGACCTGCCCAGCGGCGTGAACCTCAATTTCTTCGCCAGCTTCATGTTCGGCAGCCCCGACTTCCCGCTGGCGGACATCCCCTTGCAGCACATCGTCGAGCAGGTCGAGAAGGGCATCTATCGCTGCAAGCCGGCCCGTGTATTCGGCTTCGATGAAATCAGGCAAGCGCACCGGTTGATGGAGTCGAACGGTGCAGGTGGGAAGATCGTGGTCACCCTCTGACCGGGTGCGCACGACCGTGTAGAGAGTGGGCAAGTCATTACCGCGGGCGCGCACGTTGCGGTCGATGCAGTATCAGGTGATGGCCGCCCTGGCCGGCGACCGTGCGTTCTTCTGCCACGATGCCGGGCGGCAGCCCATGCCCCTGGCGGTCCGGGATGTCTGCTCCAACCGGGCGCCTGGAACACGGATCTACGCCCGTGGCCCGGAAGGGTTCTAGCGGGCCTTGCACGAGCTGGTGGATGCAGGCGAATTGCTGCCCAAGATGGGCCGCGAGCGACGAGGACCGCAAGGCGCGACTGTGCCTGTGCGTATCGCAGGTGAAAAGCGATACAATCGTTCTGGGAATCTAGGCCAATGGACGGGGTCGGACATGCATATAACCATCAGACAGCTCTTCACCATGGATGCCATCGTGCGCAATGGCAGCATAAAGGCCGCCGCCGACGCGCTGCACCGAACGCACCCCAGCGTCATGGCGGCGATGAAGAAGCTGGAGGAAGAGCTGGGCTTCGACCTGTTCGACCGTAGCGGCTACAGGGCCGTGCTGACACGCCGCGGCAGCGAGTTCTACAAGGCCGCCCAGCCGGTCCTGGAGCAATACCTGCACCTGTCCAACAAGGCCAGGGCGCTGCAGACGGGGGCGGAGCAGCAGCTGAACATCGTCGTCGGCGACGTGACGCCGCCAATGCTGCTGGTCGACATACTGCGCCAGTTCAGCGCCGCCTACCCGGAGATTCAGCTCAACCTGTATTCGGGCAACATCATGGGCCCCCAGGAACGCCTGTATGACGATGCGGCCGACATCATGATCCATCATGTCGAGCGCTACGATACCGGGGTCGAAGTGATCGGCCTGGGCAGTGTGGAGGTGGAGCCGGTGGCCGCGCCGGGCTACCTGGCCTTTGCCGTCGGCAGGGACACCACCTATGAGCAGCTCAGGGACTATGTCCAGTGCATCATCCGCTGCACCGCCGACCATACGCCGACGCGTGATTACTTCCTGCTCGATGGCTATCCCAGCATTACCGTGGACGACCAGTTGATGAAAAAGCGTCTCATTCTGTCGGGCATGGCCTGGGGGCATCTGCCCGACTACCTCATCCGCGACGAACTGCGCGATGGCCGGCTCGTGTCACTGGCCGGACGCAACATCAAGAAGAACACGCTGGAGATCGTCGCGGCCCGCCGGGCGGGTGTCACACAGGGCCCGACCGCCCGCCTGTTCTGGGAATTCCTGCGCCAGCTCGATATCCCCACCGGCGGCGGCAGGAGCCTGGTCGACCTGGTGACGAGGAAGGTGCAGGGTCGCGAACTGAGCTGATGCGCGCTGCGGGCGGGAGCCCGCAGCAGCAGGCTCGCTTCACAGACCGCGTTCCATCCGCATGTGGGTGATGCCGACCTCGACATAGGGTTCGCCGCAGACGCGGAACCCGTGTTTCTCATAGAACCCGGAGGCCCGGGCCTGGGCGCCGAGGTACACGCGCTTCAACCCCCGCCGCCGCGCGGCCTCGATCAGCGCATCGAGCAGCGCGCCACCGATGCCGCGGCCGCGCCAGGCCCGCAGCACCGCCAGCCGCCCGATATGGCCATTCGGCAGCAGTCGGCCCGTGCCGACAGCATCGCCATCCACCTCGGCCAGCACATGAACGGCGCCCGCGTCCCGCCCGTCCAGATCGGCGCCGGCGTCGATGCCCTGTTCCAGGGTGAAGACGGCATGGCGAATGGCGGTGATGGCATCGCGCCAGGCGGCGCAGGCCGGCGAACCCTCGCGGAACGCCGCCGCCGTGGTGATGATTGTCAGGTCGTCCATGCGTACCCCGAACAATGACTGCATGCCGCCCGGCCCATGAAAACACATCGGCACGGACCGGAAAAGCCCGGCGCAGGCTGCATAGCTGAATAAATCTGTACACTTTTGAGTGGGGTGTCCTTCCCACACTTTCACTCTCAACCAGTTTCGCACCCTTCGTTGTCATGAGCAGGGTTCCCTGGAAATACCAAAGGGCGGGTATATACTTGGAAGCGGCACGGGGCGCAGGCCCGGGCAAGGCAGCGGCCGGCCAACGGGGCTGCCATGCAGGGTGTTCCGAGGCGCTGATCGCGATTGCCACAGGTGGGGTGATTGGCGGGCCATCTGCCGCCAGCGCATGCCGGGCCTGGTTCAGGAGCGGCGTGAACATCACAAGGATGAGTTGGCCAAAGATCGGGGGGCTGGCCAGAGAAAGAGACTCGAATGGCATGACATCACCGGATAGTGGTGCTGCGTGAACGCGATGAGGAGTTTCCGTGGTTCAGGAATGCTGCGATTTGGGCGGTCCTGAAGGTGGAAGAATCTCGCCAGGGGTAGTTCTACTGGCCCGACCTGGATGTGGATCTGACCTTGGAAATCATCGAGAATCCTGAACGCTTTGCGCTCAAAGCAAAGAATGCATGACAAAGGTGTCGGGCCTGCGCAAGCTCGCTGTGCTCCGTTTGTCCCGAACCGCTCGGCCGTTGTGTTTCTCAAGAGCTGATATGGAAGCCGCAACCATAAAACTGTTTCTCGTTCACGGCAGTCCCAATGGGCTGAGAACTGCAGAGATTTCCAACTGGTCCGGGAAAGCGATAGCTGCTCCGAGAAACGAACTGACATCCCTGTTGAACCGGGGTGAGTTGTCCAGTCCGGGAATATATATTCTTACTGGAGAAGATGCCGATTCCGGCGACAAATCGATTTACATCGGTGAGGCGGAAAATGTTGCCAATCGTTTGAAGAACCACTCGGGCAAAGATTTCTGGAATGCGGCAACAGTCTTTGTATCGAAAGACGAGAATCTGACAAAATCGCATATACGTTATCTTGAGGGCAAGCTCATAAAAATTGCCATGGATACCTCTACATCGGTGATCATGAACAGCGCAAATAGTGGTGCAAGGCTGCCAGAGTCAGACACCGCGGAAATGGACATTTTTCTACAGAAAGTCCTTCAACTGCTGCCTGTGCTGGGCGTCAATGACCTGAGCCTGTCCGTAGAAGCTCCTTCCAGGGAAGAAGATATTCTCTATTGCGAAATCAATGGCCTCAAAGCGAGAGGAAAGCGCACCTCTGGAGGGTTCACGGTGCTTGCGGGATCTCAAGCAGTCCTCGAGCACCGGCCATCGGCTGTTCATGCCAAAAAGCGAAGGGACGCGCTTATTGAAAAAGGGCTGCTCAAACCAATGGGATATTATCTGGAATTTACGAAGGACATAGAGTTTGGGAGCCCCAGTAGAGCGGCGACGATCGTGAGAGGTGGCGCATCGAATGGGTTGACTGCCTGGAGGAACAGCGAAGGTGTGCGGCTCAGGGATCTCGAGAACAATGAAACATGACAGATCGTTCAAGTGCGTGCCGGGCAGACCGCGGCCCACGGTTCCTGCCGGGTGAGATCTGCCGGAAACCCGACATCCGGGTTGTCTGTCCGGCGGGGACTTGAGTGTAGACTGGTTTTTTTCCCTTCGCGTCCTTCGCGGTAAACCTGCCTCGCCAGAGAGATTCACCCACCCGACCGGCCAAAGCCCGACCAGGGCGTTGCAAGAGCAATGGCCCCGGCACGCGGGCCGGGGGTTCACCGGTGCTTCTGGTAAGTCCCCACGATCTCCGCTTCTTCCATCACGTGTCCGGTCATGGCCGCTTCCACTTCCGCCTTGGTCGGCCGGTCCAGCCCGCCGAGCTCGGTGTCCAGCGCATACAGCTTGAAGAAGTAGCGGTGCCGCCCGATGGGCGGGCAGGGGCCGCCGTAGCCGGTGCGGTGCCAGTCGTTGAGGCCCTCGCCGGTGCCGGGCGGGAGATCGGCCGTGGTGGCGGCCTCGGGCAGGCCGGTGCTGTCCGGGGGCAGGTTGTAGAGCACCCAGTGCACCCAGGTCATGCGCGGGGCGGCCGGGTCCGGGGCGTCGGGGTCGTCGACGATGAGCACCAGGCTGCGGGCGCCGGCGGGTACGCCGGTCCATTGCAGGGCCGGGGCGATGTCGTCGCCCTCGCAGGTGTAGCGGGCGGGGATCTCGCCCCCATCGGCGAAGGCGGGGGAGGTGATCTGCAGGCTCATGGGTGCCTCCTTTCCAGGTGGGTTGGCGGCCAGGACGGTGTAGCCGAACACCATTATGGCGGCGGTGGCGGTGATTCCAAGTCCTGTGCGTATGCGGTGCCTGTTCATGGCCGGATGTCCCAGGGCATCGGGTGGGCTGGTGGATTTCGTTCTTAAGGATAGCCACGGAAAGCACGGAAAGCACGGACTCTTGTCTTCCCGGCCGCGCGCAGCGCGCCCGCAAAAAAGCTCTTTTCCGTGTTTTCCGTGCTTTCCGTGGCTATCTTTTCCCGGGCGTGGTGGCGGCGTTCACCTGGCTCACCCCACTCTGCGGGGG
>Ga0256841_1002721_pt1 | contig 13811 bp, 11 predicted proteins | sample 356308metaG_FD_185971 | JGI IMG/M metagenome (GOLD analysis project Ga0256841, IMG submission 185971) | Hydrothermal vent microbial communities from Mid Atlantic Ridge, Atlantic Ocean - 356-308 | ecosystem: Environmental > Aquatic > Marine > Hydrothermal vents | place: Atlantic Ocean: Mid...
GCCGGCGCGGCCCGGATCACGAGGACCTCTACCTCGAAGGCCCCGCCGACGTCGTCTATCGAGGCACGATGGAAGTCGAACCCTGACGGCGCCTCCCTCTTCCGCATGCCTGTTTTTTCCGGGAAGAAGAACCCTTACCTTCGAGGGGCCCTCCCTTTTTCCTCGGACTCGATGCTCGAAGACCCATGCGCACACGCCGTCTGTTGATCCCGCCAATGTTGCTGTTTGCCGTCTTTCTATGGGGCGGATTGAAACCGCCGCCCACCGTGTACAAGGTGTATTACCTCGGCGGACAATCGAACATGGACGGCTTCGGATACGTCAGGGACCTGCCCGAGACGCTCCGCAAGCCGGTCCCGGACGTGCGCCTCTTCCACGGCAACCCCTCGCCGGACAACACCCCTGTGGACGGACGCGGAATTTGGGCGGAGCTCCGACCGGGGCACGGGGCGGGTTTCAGCTCCGACGGTGAGACGAACACGTACTCGGATCGCTTCGGGGTGGAACTGACTTTCGCCGAGCGGTTGCGGACACGGGATCCGCGCGCGCGCGTGGCGCTCATCAAATACTCTCGGGGCGGCACGGCCATCGACACCCTCGCGCCTTCGTTCGGCACGTGGGACCCCGACTTCCACGGCGAAAACGGGGTCAATCAGTACGACCACTTTCTGGCGACGCTCCGTCATGCGTTCGCTGCCCGCGACGTGGACGGCGACGGCGAGGACGACGTGCTCGTGCCTGCCGGCATCGTGTGGATGCAGGGCGAGAGTGACGGCTTGTCGGAAGCCGCCGCCCGGCACTATCAGGCGAACCTCAAGCGACTGATGGACCTCGTCCGCGCCGCGCTCCGGGTGGACGACCTCCCCGTCGTCATCGGCCGGATCTCGGACTCCGGGCGTGATGACGACGGCAAGGTATGGGACTACGGCGACGAGATCCGCGCCGCGCAGGCGGCCTTCGTCGCGCAGGACGACCGCGCCGCCCTCGTGACCTCGACCGACGAGTATGCATATTCCGACCCGTGGCATTACGACAGCGCCGGTTTCATCGATCTCGGACGCCGCTTCGCCGACGCCATGGCCGACCTCGAAGCAAAGAAGTGACGGGGGAACGCCTCGTACGTTTGCCTCGCCCTCCTGAAAAACCGAACGCATGGACGATTGGAACGGGCTCCGCGGTGGGGAAAGCTTCCTTACCCAAGGGTCGGCGTACGAGCGGCTTCGACGTCATCCGGGTCTCCCGTTCGACCCGCACATCGCCCATCCGAGCCTGCTCTATCACGACGCCGCGCGCGGCGTTTCGAAGCCGTCCACCGCGATTGTCTCGAGGGCGGCCTCCGGCACGGCGTTCCGATGCTCATGCTTTCCGACACCTGGCGGGCAAGCGCGGAACGCATCGCGCGATCTCCGTAAAATCAAAAGCGCTTCGTATAGACATGGCAGTAGGGCGAGTGCCCCGTTCGGTCGTAGTATTTCTGGTGATCCGCCTCCGCGGGCCAGAACGTCGAAGCTTCCGTCACCTCCGTTGCCACGGGGATCCCCCTGGCTTTGAGGGTGCGGATGAGCCGTTCGGCGGTCGCTCTTTGCTCCTCGTCAAGGTAAAAGATCGCCGAGCGATACTGCGTGCCGACGTCCGGACCCTGCCGGTTGACCTGGGTCGGGTCGTGCGTCTCGAAGAAAAGCTTCGCGAGTGTCTCGTAGGAGACGACGTCCGGATCGAAGGTCACTTCGACGGCTTCGGCATGGCCCGTTTTGCCGGAACACACGTCCCGGTACGTCGGATGTTCGGTGTGGCCGCCGGTATACCCGACGCGGGTCGAGAGCACGCCCGGCGCGCGTTCGAAGTGGTACTCCGTTCCCCAGAAGCATCCGGAGGCGAAGAGGGCTCGTTTGGGTTCGGCCATGACCTCGTTCGGTGGAAGGTGAAGCGGGTGCGGCCCGGCGTCAGCGCTTCGGCGGAGGCGCGCACGCGTCGGCGAGACGGCGCGTGTCGGCCAGGTGGATGATCTTCCAGCCTTCGGGACGGCGGGCCAGAACGAAAGAGTCAACGCCGCAATGACTGAAGCGTTCGCCGGAGAAGAAGGCATATTTCATCCAGGCCGCCGCGAGGTTGTCTTCGACGTGAATGACCACGTTCCAGATCCGCTCGTCCCATACCTCGTCGTGCGGAGCGCCCACGGCCTGAAGGAACGAAGAGAGTTGTCCTTCCCGCATCCCCGGCGCGCCGTCCGGCGCCGTGAAGGTAGTGACGATCCGGGCGGTGGGGTCGAAGGCGTTTCGGACCATCGTGCTGTCCCCGGCGCGCATGCCGTCGAAGAGCCGGTCGATGACCTGGCGCACGGCCTGTTCCGGACGCTGCGCCTGAGCCGCCGTCAGCGCGGTGAGCCAGAGGAGGAGGGCCGGGAGAGATGCGGGGGGTCGGGGGAGACGCGGGCGATTCATGGGGAGGCGGATTTCGTGAAACGGAAGAAAGGCCTTTTTTCGGTGGGAAGGGGGGATCGTTTCGCTGGAGGGGATTTTTTCGGAAGAAAAAAAGGGGCATGCCGGGAAGGCATGCCCCTTGAGCGCTCTAAAGACGCGCGGATTACTGGAAGAACGAGTTTCGGTTGTCGGTGATGTCCGCCTCTGCCCGAAGCGCCTCAATCCACTGGGTGCGCACCTGGTTCTGGCGCCGGCGAAGCATCGTGGCGCGGAGCTGGTTGAGTTCGGTTTCCGTCGGCGGCGCGGGTTCGTGGACGGCCGTGACCTTGAGGACGAAGACCGCGTTGTTGCCCTCGATCACGTCGGAGACCTGGCCTTCCTGCATGCCGAGCGCCATGCCGATGAAGCGGGGTTCGCGCCCGAGACCCGGCACCGTCGTCGCGTTAAACGTCAGTCCGTTGGCTGTCTGTTCGATGGCGCCCGGAACGGCGGCGGCCAGCCCGTCGAAGCCATGCTCGGCGAGCGCGCGCTCGAGGATCCGGCGCTGCACCTCGGCTTTCTTGCGGTTCTTCACGCGCGGCTCGATCTGGTTGCGCACCTCCTCGAAGGGCCGGTAGCCTTCCGGCGTGATCGCTTCCACGGAGAGCACGACGAACTGGTCGTTCAGTTCGATCACCTCGCTGATGGCGCCCGGTTCGGCTTTTTCGAGGAAACGCTTGATCTCGTTGCTGTTTCCAAGCCCCGGGATGAACTCCTGACCTTCCTGCACCTGAACCGTCTTGACCTCCAGGCCGGCCCGTTCGGCTTCCTTCCGGAAGTCGCCGTTTTCGCCGGCGAAGTACTGCACGTCGTCGAGCTTCTGCTGAATCTCGTTGAGCGTGGCGATGCTGGTGCGGATGCGCAGGGCCATGTCGGCGATCTTCACCTCCTTGTCGGCGCGGTCGGTCACTTCGATGAGGTGATAGCCGAAGGGCGTCTCCACCGGACCGACGAGCCTGCCGACGCGGGCGTTGAAGGCGGCTTTCTCGAAGGGCTCGACCATCCGGCCCGGACCGAACCAGCCGAGGTCGCCGCCTCGGGTGCGGGTGCCGTCGGAGGAGTGCCGGCGAGCCATCTCGGCGAAGTCGGCGCCGTTGAGGATCTGTCGCCGGACCTCGAGGGCTTGCCGGCGCGCTTCGCGGCGCGCCTCGGCGTCGTCCTCGGGCGCGCGGAAAAGGATGTGCCGCGCACGCACCGCCGTCTCCTCGGCCGGGCGCACGTCGATGATCTTGATCAGATGCGCCTGGTCGCCCACGACGACCGGCCCGATGACTTCGCCGGGTTTGGGATCCTCAAAGACGACCTTTGCAAGCTCGTCCTGAAGTTCGTCGCGGCGGAAGTAGGCGTCCGTGTACGGGCGCTCCGAGAGGTTCCGCGCGAGGAAGAGCGAGTCGTTGTTCGTCCTGGCGAAGTCGTCGCGCAGGCCTTCGAGTTCCTTGATCACGACGGCCGTGTCTTCCGGCGTCGGCGTCTTCGACATCGAGACGTAGAGAAGCGTGTACGACTTCTCGCGCTTGAAGTCTTCCTTGTGATCGGCATAATAGCGCCGGAGGTCGCGGTCGGTGACCTCGACGGAGTCGTCGGGGAGCGAGGCATACCGGAGGGCGACGAAGCGCGTGTCCACCCGGCGATTGCGCCGCATGTATTCGGCGAGCACCTCCTCGTCCGAGACGCGCACCGTGGCCATGATCAGGTTCTCGAGCTTCTCCTGCCGGCGCTGGGCGCGGAGGATCTGCTCGAGTTGCACCCAGGATGCGTTGGCGTCGGGATTGTCGAGGAAGCTCTGGAGAGCCGCCCGGTCGACGCCGCCCTGGCCGTCACCGAAGTAGATGCGGATGAGCTGGTGCGGGTTGTCGCCAAGCACCATGTCCACGAGCTCTTCATCGGAAACTTTGATGCCGAGGCGGTCCATCTCCTCTTCGCGAAGACGGTCGTCGACGAGCCGGTTGAACACCTGGTCCCGCACTTGATCGACCATCTGAGGCGGCATCGCCTCACCGTTTTGACGCTGGTAGGCATCCATCTGCGTCTGCAGCGCCTGTTGATACTCTTCAAGCGTAATCACATCGCCGTTGACTTCGCCCAGGCGGTTGCCCAGGTTGCCTACCACGTCGAAGGTGCCGGCATCCTGGAGCACCCAGATCACACCAAAAGCAATGACGAGAATCCAGAGGACAACCCCCGTGTTTTCCCGCATTTTATTCATCACACCCATGTAAAATCCTCCACCAAACTGAGATATCGGAACAACCGGGGCGTTGAGGGAAGCGTCGTCGCTCGGGAGAGTCTCGACGCGAAAGCCGCTGGCCGGTCAACGCCGCCGTGTTCAAAGTCGAAAAATGGCTAAAGCCCAGAATATACTTCAAGGGAAACGAATTGTTCAGTCGTTCCCGAAAGCATTCTTGGCAAAGACGGGCCGCGGGGCGTGGTGCGGAAGAGGTGTGGGAGCCGCGATGAGAACGTTGCGCCGACGCACGGGCGTCGGAAGGTGGAGGCGCGCTGCGGGCGGCGGCGCGCTCAGGCGGCGCGGGACTGGACGCGGGCGAGTTGTGTGCGGAGGGTAAGCAACACCTTGCCGAGGATCTGGGAAATCCGGGCTTCGGTGCGGTTCATCAAACCGGCGATCTCGCGCAGGGTCAGGTTTTCGAAATAGTACAGGGCGAGAATCGTTTGCTCCCGCTCGGGAAGCTCTTTGATGAGCGTCTGAATGTATTCGCGGAGAGAGGTCCGGTCGATCTGCTCGAAGGCTTTGAACGTCTCCTCGTTGGGAATGGTCTCGAGTACGGTCTGATCGCCCTCATGGTCGACGGGCGAGTGGAGGGAGAGGTTGAACCGGCACTGCGCGTCGCGGAGGAGGGTGTGGTATTCGACGAGGGACATGCCCAGATAGTCGGCAACGTCGTGATCGCCCGGTTCACCGCCGAGGGCCTGGCGCAACGTGTCGATGGCCTGGTGCGCCTCGGCCAGCTTGCGTCGTCTCTCGCGCGGGAGCGCGTCGATGGAGCGGAGATAGTCGACGAGCGCGCCCCGGATGCGCCCGTAGGCATACGAGACGAAAGGCGTGCCCCGCTCGGGATCATAGCCCTCGAGCGCTTGAAGCAGGCCCAGGATGCCGACGTTCTCGAGGTCCGGACGCGTGGCGAGCGGATGATCCGGGATGCTCAGACGCCCGACGATGGAGCGCACGAGCGGTATGGCGGCAAGCACTACGGCTTCACGGTTGGCGTCACTTTTATCGGTTGCATAGCGCACCGCGTGGGTCTGTAAATCTTGGGCCATGAGTTGATTCGGTTTCGAGGCCGGGCATGGAGGAATATGTGATCAAACCGCCAGGGCTTCTTTGTTCTTTTTGGAATCCGTTCGTGCAATGGGGGGGGCGTCGGGGGCTCGGGAGCGGTCGGACGTGTCACCGTTTTCCGTCGTCGCGGCCCCGGTTGCGGCTTCGGCATGCACCTCGGCGCTCTTTTGAAGCGAGGCGGCGCTTTCGAGAATCCGATGGATGGCGAGATCTCCCAGCAGGAGGACGAGGTAGACCGTCAGTCCGGCGCTCAAGCCCAGATAAATGGTTTTCTCCAACGGCGCCGGCCCCATCAGCTGGTTCAAAAACGTAAGCAGACCAACCAGACCGCTAAACTGCGTAAAAAGAGCGCGCATCGTCGGTTTCCAGACAACTGAGTGTTGATGATTCAAGGGCGCAAGTAGGGGGGCTTCGGTAGTCAGCAAGGACTATGCCATGGGAGGTTGAAAAACGGTTTCGGTGTCGGCGGCGCAACCGGGGCAACGCTGCCGTGTGGAGCAGGGGCCGCCACGGCAAGAGACGGCGAGGGGGGCGAGCGAAAAAAGGAAAAACGCATGTGAGAACGGAAAAAGGGGGATGAGGGATTACGTCGGAGGACCGGTGGGCACCCCGTAGTGTCCCTGGACGAGCATCTCGGCGAGGGTGTCGAATGCCTCGGAAAGAGGCGATTTTTTTCGAACGACGGGACATTGCGTGCGCACCGATTGCCGGAGGGCGGCGGAAAAAGGTACCCACCCGAGGTACATTGTTTCCTGTCCGGTGAAGTGGGTCGTGATCTTCCCGAACCGGCGCGCGACGTCTTCGGCGTCTTCGGCGTCTTCGGCGAAGTTGACCACGGCGCCGAGGGGATAGTCGGGTGCGTGCTCCCAGATGAACTTGACCAGCCGGTAGGCGTCGGCGACGGCCGTGGGTTCTCCCACCAGCACGAGGAGGCCGAGGTCGGCGCGATCGAGGGCCCACCGCACGGGACCGGTGACGCCGGCGGGGGCGTCGATGAGGATGTAGTCGTGCGTGCGCCGGAGATCGGCCAGGAGGGCGTCGAGGCGGTCGAAGAGGGCGGGTTCGGAGTCGGCGAGGACGGCGGTTTCGGCTACGGCCTGCACGAGCGTGATGCCGGCGCGCGTCTCGTGGAGCGTATCGAGCAGACGCGCCTTGCCCCGGAGCGCCGAGAGCACACTGGCCTGCGGGGTTTCGTTGAGCAGAACCGCGCACGCGCCCTGTCCGAAGTCGGCGTCGATGAGGGCCACGCGATGGCCGCGCGCACTCAGGGTCTCGGCGAGGTTAACGGCCAGCACACTCTTGCCCACCCCGCCTTTGCCACTGACGAAAGAGAAAATGGTTGAACTGCGCTTCATAGGAGACGGCAAGGATTTCAGCGGGTGTGCGGGCGCTAGAGCATCGACCATGTGAGGGAACGGCTCTTCGAGACGATGCTCATATCCAACAGCTTTTCCACGAGCCGGGACGGCGAGAAGCTGCCCACGTCGTCGGGCACGCGCATGCCGTTGGAGACGAACTGCACCGGCAGGCCCAGCTCCATCACACATTCCGCCACCCGGCCCAGCCCGTCGGCTTCGTCGAGGTGGGTGAAGGCGAGCGTGTCCGGACGAAGCGGCATCCGTTCGAGAAAGCGGGCGTCGTAAGCGTCGAGCACCCGCGTCGCATCGAGGACGAGGTGGATCTGGAGGGGCGCAACGGCCTCGGTCATGTATTGCAGGCGGAGGAGCGCGGCGTGCGCTGCCTGAGGCTGAAGCGGCAGCGGCGGGGTGTCGATGAGGATGTGGGAGAAGCGTCGGGCGCGCTCGAGTGCGGCGCGCATCTCCTCAGGGCGGCGGACGGTCTGCACCGAGAGGTCGAACTTGCGGTAGAGGTCCACCGGGCAGTGGTGCGAGACGGCCTCTTCCTTCTCGGGCTCGATGACGAGGATCGTGGTCTGGCGTCGACCCAGGAAGCGGGGGTGACGGGCAAGCTTGAGTTGCAGCGCCGTCTTGCCGGCCCCGCTCGCGCCGATGAAGAGTTGTGCGCCGGCGCACGTCTTCGGCTGCGTCACGTCGAGCATGGTCCGAAGCTCGGTCGCCAGGGCCCACTGCACGCGCGTGGGGTCGTCGTCGGGCGCGAAACCCATCTCGGCGAGACGGTTGAAGAGCCGGGTCAGGGTGCGGGTGCGGAGGCCCTGTTTGAGGAGCAGACCATAGAGCGGGTGCGCCATCCACGGCTGGGACGCGCCGATGAACGCGTGGCCGAACAGGTTTTCGAACGCTTCAAGCCGTTTTTCGAGGCGCTCGATCCGCGCCGTGAACAGGTCGCCGAGCGGCTTCCACGACGTCGGCTCGGCGGGGCGGCGAGACGGGGACGCCGGTTCGGGGGGAAAGAGGCTCCCCCGGCCCGTTCGGCGTTGGCGGGCGCCCTCCCCGGCGAACGTTCGCGCGCGGGAAAAAGCTGCGCCGGTGCGGGCAGCATCTTCCGGGACCGGGCGCGCCGCCGGATAGCCGTAGCCTGCCGCCGGTGGGGCGGAGACGCCGCCGGCCTCGACGGCTTCGCGGACGTCGACGAGCGCAGGCTCCGGGCGCACGATCACCTTCCGGCGGTACGTGGGGGCGGGCGCCCCTTCGCGGGAAGGCCGGGGCTCGGGGCGCGGGGCTCGGGCCGGGAGCCGCTGGTCGACCATGACCGTGATGCGCGCGTGCTGATCGTCTTTCGCCGGCACGGATTCGAGCAGGACCACGTCGTCGCCGAAAAGCTGCCGGGCCTCGCCCAGCAAGGCGCTAATGCTCGATCCGGTTAAGGTTTTTACATTCATGAGGGCTGAAAATCAAGGTCGCGGGTGTGCGACGCGGGTTCAGGATATCTTCAACTGATCCACCACTTCCACCTGCGCTTCGGGCACCAGATCGTTGTACGAGAGCACGGCGAGGTCCGGGACCATGGGCGAGAGAAAGTTGAAAAGGGTGGGGCGAAGCACCGGCGAGGTGAGCAGGGTCGGAGCACGCCCGGCTCCGATGAGGCGTTTCGAAAGCCGTTCCGCCTCCTTGATGACTTTTTCTGCGCGATTCGGCTCGAGTCCGAGCGTGTTCGGATTGAGTTCGCCGCTTCTGGCCTTGTCGAGCAAGTGCTGTTCCAAAACGGGGTCGAGCACGAAGGCATGGAGGCTCCCGTCGGGTCCGGCAAATTGGCGGGTGATGGTCGGTGCGAGTGCGGCGCGGGCGTATTCGGTGAGCACGTCGATGTTCTTCGTCGTCGTGGCGTGATCGGCCAGCGCCTCGAGGATGGTGACCAGGTCCCGGATGGGGATGCGCTCCTGGAGCAAGCGCTTGAGCACCTTCTGGATGGCTCCGACGCTCAGCAGGTCCGGCACGAGTTCGGCGACGAGGGCGGGAGCGGTCTCTTTCACCTTGTCGATGAGTTTCTGGACCTCCTGCCGGTCGAGGAGCTGATACGCCGACTTGCGGAGCACTTCGAGGAGGTGCGTCGTCACCACGGCGGGGGCCTCCACCACCGTCAGCCCCTGTCGTTCGGCCTCGTGCAGGTTGCGTTCGGCGATCCATACGGCGGGGAGCCCGAACGTGGGGTCTTTGACGCGAATGCCGGGCGGGGGCGAGGAGAGGTCGTCCGTAAGCAGCGCCAGGTGATAGCCGGGCAGGATCTCGCCCTCGGCGATGGGGTTGCCCCGCAGCTTGATCACGTACCGGTTGGCCGGAAGCGTCACGTTGTCCCGGATCCGCACGGGAGGGACCACCACGCCGAGCTCGAGCGCGAGCTGCTGGCGGAGCATCCGCACCCGTTCGAGCAGGTCGCCGGCCTGGTTGGGATCGACGATGGGGATGAGCCCATAGCCGATCTCGAGTTCGAGCGGGTCCACGAGCAAGAGGTCGGTCGGGCTTTCCTCGGGCGCCTGCTCGTCGGCTTCGGCCTGTTCCAGGGCGGCCTTCTCCCGCGCCTGGTTTTGCTCCGCGCTAAGCCGCGAGCGGCCCATGAGGATGGTCAGGCCCGCCAGGAGCCAGAAGGGAAAGATCGGGAGTCCCGGCACGAGGCCGAGCAGGAGCAGGAAGCCGCCCGTGATAAAGATCGGATGAGGCTTTTTGAACAGCTGTCCGCTGAAGTCCTGCGCGAGGTTTGCGTCGCCGCTGGCGCGGGAGACGATGATGCCGGCGGCCGTCGAGATGAGGAGCGCGGGGATCTGGGAGACGAGTCCGTCGCCGATGGAGAGCAGGGTGAACGTGCCCGCGGCGTCGGTAGCGGACATGCCGAGCTGGGCCACCCCGATGATCAGGCCGCCGACGATGTTGATGGCGGTGATGACCAGCCCGGCGATGGCGTCTCCGCGGACAAACTTGCTCGCGCCGTCCATCGCGCCGTAGAAGTCCGCCTCGCGCCCGATGTCCTCCCGCCGTTGCCGCGCCTCGAGCTCGTCGATCAGCCCGGCGTTGAGGTCGGCGTCAATGGCCATCTGCTTGCCGGGCAGGGCGTCGAGCGTGAAACGCGCCGCCACCTCGGCGATGCGCCCGGAACCCTTCGTGATCACGACGAAGTTGATGATCACGAGCACGAGGAAAATGATCGTCCCGACCACGTAATTGCCCGCGACGACGAATTGCCCGAACGCCTGGATGAGCGCGCCCGCGTTTCCTTCACTGAGAATCAGCCGCGTCGAAGCGACGTTGAGGGAGAGCCGAAAGAGGGTGGTCAGCAGAAGCAGGCCGGGGAAGATGGCGAATTCGAGCGGCCGGTTCGCATAAAACGCCGTCAGCAGGATGGCGAGGCTGATCGCAATGTTGGTCGCCAGGAGCATGTCGAGCAGGAAGCTCGGCAGCGGGACGACCATCACGAAAAGGATGAGCACCACGCCCGTGGCGATCATGGATTCCGTGTTGGCGAGCCGAAACGGCTCCGGACCGAGTTGCTGCTTGGGAGACCTTGCGATGTTAGCCACCGAACGAAAAGGCTGGGATGCGGCGAAGCGTATGGGCGGTTCGGGGAAGCGTGCCCCGGACGGAAGCGGTCCGGATCATACCCCTCGACCCCGTTGACGATAGATTTCGGCGAGGACCGCGGCGACGGCCGGATAGAGGTCGGCGGGGATCACCTGCTGCTCTTCGACCGAGCCATACAAAGCCCGCGCCAAAGGACGATTCTCGACGGTCGGGATGCCGTGCTCGCGCGCGAGCTCCTTGATGCGGAGCGCTCGCTTCCGGATGCCTTTGGCGAGCACCATCGGAGCGGGCGCCTCGCGCTGGTCGTAACGGAGCACCACGGCATAGTGCGTCGGGTTGGTGACCACCACGTCGCCCCGGAGCACGGCATGGTCGAGTCGGGCACGGCGCGAGATCTCAAAGGCCAGCCGCCGCCGCTTGCCCTTCATTTTCGGGTCGCCCTCATTCTCCTTCTGCTCATCCTTGACCTCCTGCTTGCTCATCTTGAGGTTCTCCTTGTACCGCCATTTCTCGTATGCGAAATCGACGGCGGAGAGGGCGAAAAGGACGACGATCAACTGGGCCGCAAGCGCCGGAATCCACCGCCCGGCAAGCCCCAGAATCTCACCCACGGGGAGCACGTGAAGCATCATCAACTCGGACATCCGGGCCGAGATGAAGAGGTACGCGATGGGGCCGACTATGGCGATTTTGAGGATGGATTTTGCGGTCGTGAAGAGTCCCTGCGACGAGAAAATGCGTTGCAACCCCTTGGCGGGGCTGATGCGGTCCGGCTTCGGAATGAGCGGCTGCGTCGTGAAAATCCACCCGGATTGCAGCAGGTTGGCTCCGACGCCGGTGACCATGAGGAGGAACATGAACGGCAAGAGGAGCACGAGCACCCGAAAGCCGATGGAAACGATGAGCGCGATGATGGCGTCGACGTTGAGCGAGGTCGTGGCGGCGTTCAGAAAGATTTGCCGGGCCAGTTCCTTGAGGGCGCTGAAAGCAGGACGAAGACCGACGCCGAGCACACTCAGGCCGACCGACAGCGAGAGGATCGAGACCATATCCTGGGCTCGAAAGACGTTTCCCTCGTCCCGGGCCTTCTTGATCCGCTGGGCCGTCGGGTCAAACTGTTTGTCTTGCTTGTCCGCCATACTTCACGCGGTCGTTCGCTTCGGTCAACGATCCGACCCCAGAAAAAAACGAGCCACGGCGCCCGGGCCTTCGAGCCGCCGATGAAGGACGGCAGACGGGACGGGAGGCGGAAAAGGGCAGTCGCTCGGGGAAAGGATTTCCTTCGCGCACGAAGGTCCGGGAGGCTTTGCTTCTGCGGGAGAGGCGATCCGTCCGGCGGAATGGGCCGCCGGTGCATCGCCCCGATGAGGCGGAGCTCTGATGTGCCGCGCATCGATACGAGAACGGAGCCTTCTCGCCGTCCGCCTGTTCCTCCTCGGCGTCCCGCATTCGTACGCGGACCCCACGCATACCGGCATTTCGGAAGGTAGTTGCTCCACCGGCCAATGCTTCGCAGCCTGCCGACGGTCGAGCCGCGTCTTCGGGCCGGTCCCCCGGACGTTACGTTGCCTCTGAACCGAGTCGACGCTATAGCGTTATAACGTCATAACGTCAACCTTGTGGGACCGAGGCAGCCCACATGAGCACCAAATCCAAGCGAGCAACCATATATTTTGACCCGGCGCTACACCAAGCGCTCCGGCTCAAGTCCGCCGAGGCCGAACAGTCCATGTCCGACCTGGTCAATGAAGCCGTGCGCATGCTGCCGGCGGAAGACGCTGAGGACCTTGCAGCCATCGAGGCCCGGAAAGAGGAACCCGCGGTTTCCTTCGAGGACTTCGTCAGGGAGTTGAAGGATCGTGGCAAGTTAGGGGATTGAGCTGAAGCGCTCCGCGGCAAAGGAGATTGACAAGATCAATAACAGGCAGGATCGCCGGCGCCGGGCAGCGAAGCGCCGTCTTTGATCTGGTCCCGGGCCTTCCGCTTGAATGGCTCGAAGTCGAAGGGGGCGTTGTTCTTCACGGGGTGTAGGGGGTTGGAGGTTCAGTGAGACCTCCCCGCTTTTTGAACGTTGCCGTGGCGGTATGCGGCTGAACACTACCGTTAGCGCCCATCGGGAAATCCACCGACGCACCAGATTCCAGCCTGCCTCTTCCCCCTAAAAAACATACCGCAGGCCGAACTGGAACTGGCGCGGGGGGCCGGCATTGCGGCGGACGAGCAGCCCCGAAGCCGCGGGGCCGACCTGGATCTGGTTGCTCTGGGTCGCATTGTTCGAGTAACCGCTCAGGTTCTCGATGTCGAACACGTTGAAGACGTCGGCGCGGAACTCGAGGCGGCCGTTCTTGATCGGAAGGGCGTACTGGAGCCCCACGTCGAAGGTGTTCGACCACGGCAGGCGGTCGCTGTTGCGGGCCTCGCCGGGTTGCCGGTCGCTGTTGCCCACGTACGCGTCGCCGAAGGAACGCCCGTCGCCGTTGAGGTCGGTGGTGCCGAAGACGGTGGCGTCGGGGATGCGGTTGATGGGCTGTCCGCTCTGGAGCAGCGCCGCCACGCTGAGCGCCAAGCGCCGGGCGGGGTACACATAGAAGACGCCGCTGATGACGTGCGTCCGGTCGTTGATGGACGGCCCCCACTCGGCCTCGAAATCGTTCGAATCCATCGCCCGGAAGTTGATGTCCTCCGTATTGTTGCGCAGGCGGGAGAGTGTGTACGAGACGCGATAGGCGTAGGCGTCGTCGCCCCGGTCCTTGAGCAGGTTGAAGCTCGCCGCCCAGTACCGCGCCTCGCCCGCCGTCTCGGTCACCATGATGTTGCGCGCGCCGCCGGCCACCGGTCCGACCGGGCGCGTGGCGTCGGCTTCGGCCGGGGTGCGGACGAGCGCCCGGAGCTCCTCCGCCGTCTTCCCCTCGACGTCGGCGCGGGTGAGCCGGTACGGCGCGGGCGCGTTGAGGTCGCGGAGGCGGAAGAGGTTGAACGACCGCGTGTGCATCAGGTCGACGTAGAAGAGCTTGTCGGACCCGAGCTGCCGCTGATAGCCGATGGAGAACTGGTGCGTGTACGGGTTGTCGTAGCCCTCCGGGTTGAGGATGCGGCGCTCATTGCTGAAGATCCGTTCCCGCT
>Ga0256841_1002722_pt1 | contig 13802 bp, 10 predicted proteins | sample 356308metaG_FD_185971 | JGI IMG/M metagenome (GOLD analysis project Ga0256841, IMG submission 185971) | Hydrothermal vent microbial communities from Mid Atlantic Ridge, Atlantic Ocean - 356-308 | ecosystem: Environmental > Aquatic > Marine > Hydrothermal vents | place: Atlantic Ocean: Mid...
TTGCTTCTTCCAAGGAAGTAATTGGTTCGGTTGTTCCGGGAACAATGGGAACATTGTTTTTTTTCATCAATGTTCGTGCAGATGTTTTTTCACCCATTAAGTCAACTGTATCAGCACTTGGACCTACAAAAGTAATTCCTGCTTTTTCAACTTCTCTAATAAAATTGGCATTCTCCGATAGGAATCCGTATCCGGGATGAATTGCTTCGGCATTAATTCTTTTTGCCAAAGCTATAATTTTTTCGTAATCCAAATAAGATTCGCCGGCAGCGGATTTTCCAATATGATAAGCTTCGTCAGCTTCTCTAACATGTAAAGAATTAATATCGGCATCGGAATAAACGGCAACAGCAGTTATATTCATTTCTTTGCACGCTTTAATAATTCTAACAGCTATTTCACCTCGGTTGGCTATTAATATTTTTTTAAACATTATAGAATACTTTTGTTATGAAAGTACTAAATTATCAATATTTATTTAATATTAAAATAAAAAAGATTTTTAGTTGAACCATTTATAAATTACTCTTCTTTAAGTTTTACAACCGTAGCACCATGACCACCGGATTTAATATCGGCAAGTTCAAAACTTTTTACTAATTCGTGATTTTTTAAAATATGGTGAACTGTACTTCTTAGTACTCCTGTTCCTTTACCATGAATAATTTCCACATCTTTAAGATTAGCCAAATATGCATCGTCAATAAATTTTATAATTTCAAATTCTGCTTCTTCCGGTTTTTCTCCTCTTATATCCAATGTTGTTCTTGCTTCCGTAAGATGTATCTCCGTATGTTGCCGTACAGTTTTCTTCTTTTCTTTTTTTGCTTGAACCAAATTATTCAACTTAACTTTTATTCTTAAATTTCCGGTATTTATTGTAGCAATATTTTTTTGTTTATCAATTTCAACTATTTCACCTGTGGTAAAAGAATCTTTAATAGAAACCAAATCTCCCAATGCTATGTTTTTATGATTTATCGGTTCTTTAATTTCAGGTTCTGTGTAAGTTTTGTTTATCTCTTTTTTAAGTTCGGTAATTTTATGTTTTTCTTCTTTGATGATTGATGTTTCAGCTTTTGTTTCTTTTATACGCTTAATAGTATTTTCAAATTGACTATTAATATTTTTTAGGAATTGGTCCGCTTTCTCTTTTGTTTCTTTTAATATTTTTCCTTTTTCTTCTTTTAGTTTAGCATTTTGTTTTTCATAAAGTTTTGTTAAACCTTGCAATCTGGAATTTTCAATTTCCAATGCATCTAATTTTTTTGAAAGTTGAAGTGATTTATTTTCCAATTCAATAATAAATTTTTCTATTTTATTTTTATCGGAATCTAAATATTGTTCTGCTAAGGAAATAATCTCATCGTCTAAACCGGATTTTTTTGCAACTTCAAAAGCATAGCTGGAACCCGGTACACCTTGTCTAAATTTGTAAGTAGGTGCTAAATTATCCAAATCATATTCCATTGATGCATTTTGAAAGTTCTCAATTTCAGTAGCTAGAATTTTCAAATTTCCGTGATGAGTTGTTGCAACAACCTTTGCATTTTTTTTCATAAGGGTTATTAAAAACGCAGCTGCCAAAGCCGTTCCTTCACTAGGATCTGTTCCTGTTCCTATTTCGTCAATTAAAACCAAAGAGCTGCTATCAGCTTGCTTAATAATATTTTTTATATTAGCCAAATGAGAACTAAATGTTGATAAATCATCCTCTATGGATTGTTCATCTCCAATATCCATCATTATATTTTCATAAAAATGGAAATTAGAATCCGGGTGAATAGGAATGTGAATTCCACTTTGTGCTAAAGCGGAAAGCATTGCAATTGTTTTTAATACAACTGTTTTTCCCCCCGCATTTGGACCCGTTATTAGAATAACATTATCATTCCCAAATGTAAAATTCAGTGGAACAGTTTTATCTCTTCCGATTTTTTGAATTAATAAAGGATGTCTTCCCTCAATAATGGAATGTTTTTTCTCGTTATTAAATGTTGGGAAACTCCCGATAATTTCAAGCGAATACTTTGCTTTGGCAAATATAATATCAAGTTCTGTCAAAGCTTTAAATGATATTTTCAGTTCTCCGGAATTTTTACCTATAAGCTTTGTGACTTCTCTAAGAATTTTTTCTATTTCTCTTTTTTCAGCAAAGTTTAAGGATAGGATATCATTATTAAGTTCTAAAGTTGCTTCCGGCTCAATATAAACAGTTTGTCCTGTATTAGATTCAGAATGAATAAATCCTTTTATGTGTCTTTTATGTTCGGCTTTAATTGGTAAAACCAATCGCCCGTCTCTTTGTGTTACATATTCATCCTGTACTAAATATGAATTACTTAAATTTTTTAATATTTTATTTATTACACTTTTTAATTGTTCACTTTTACCAATTATTTCTTTTCTAATTTCTTTTAATTTTTTACTGGCATTATCATTTATGTTACCACTTTCATTAAATATTTTTTCAAGTGATTGTTCAAACATTTTATTTTTATATAATTTATCAGAAAAGATTTTAGTAAGTGTTGTTTCATTTGCATAATTTGTTAAATAGTTTTTAACTTTTCCGGATTGAGTTGCTAATGCTAATATATTTTTCACATTGGTTTTAGTTAAAATCAATCCTGCTATATTACTTCTAGCAAGAGGTTCATTTAAATCCGGCAAATATTCTATTGGTGGAAAGTCCTCTTTTATCAGTAAATCTTTTGCTTCGGAAACAAAATTTCCTTTTTCAACAATTTCATCTAAGGAAGTAAGAGGAAGGGTATTTTGTAATAATTCTTTCCCGTTTTCTGTGGCAGCATAACCGGAGATATGCAAAAGTACTTTGAAATAACTTAATTTACCAAGTGTCTCTTTGTTAATCATTATTTAACAGTGAATCTATATTAGTAGGCGGTGTGGAAAACACATCAGGGATAGTATCTTGATCTTTACTCTTAATATAATCTTTAATAAAACCTTCAGGTTTGAAATCCGGACCGACCACCAGCTCAATTGCGGTTGGTACTATATTATAAATACTTGAATACAGTACCGATGCTTTTTTATCTTCTTCTTTTGGAAAGTTTAAAATATTTAAAAGTAATAAAAATACACTTAACACAAATGTTATTTGTAATGCTCCGGCTATACCGCCTAAAACTTGATTAATAAATTTGTTTACCTTATCGGCAGGATGAATAAGACGTTTAATTATAGATACTAAAAATATAGTACCTAAAAATATTACTATTCCACTAATTACTTTTGAAAGATAAACTTCGTTTTTAAAAGCAGGTGCCAAATAATTACCGAGTTCAGTAGAATAATTGACTGCTAAAATAATAGCAGCAATTAACCCGGCTAAACCAATAAGTTTTCTTACCAAACCATCTTTATAGCCAAGTATAAAACCTATCAGAATTAGAAATAATAATATATAATCGATGTAATTAAACATTATTCCCCTAAAACTTTTTCTACCATTTTTCTTATTGTACCGCCATCGGCTTGGCCTTTTAAATTTTTTATAGCAACCGGCATTAACTTAGCAAAATCTGCTTTTGAAGTTGCCCCAACTTGAGCGGCATATTGTTTAACTTTATCTAATATTTCTTCTTCTGTTAATTGTTTCGGCAAATAATTAAGTAAAATTTCCAACTCTTGTTTTTCTTTTACAGCCAAATCGTCTCTTCCGGCTTTTTCAAATTGTTCAATGGCTTCTTTTCTTTTTTTAACGGCCGAACTGAGCATTTTAATTTCTTCCTCTTCAGTAAGTTCTTTGCCGGAGCCGCTTTTTTCAAATTCCAATATTAAAGCTCTAACAGATCTAATAGTGTTCAACTTAACTTTATCTTTAGATTTCATAGCTTCAATTAAATCCAAATTAACTTTCTCTTTAAGCTTCATTTTATTCCCTTGAATTTTTTATTTAAAAAAAAAGCAGGTTATAAAATATATAACCTGCTTAAAAAATAAAAACAATTAATTTTATTTAGGTAATGCAGAATAGTTTATTCTCAATGCATCAGCTTTCCTCAAGCTTTCTTGAATATCCGTAACTAATCCCATGCGAGAATTTTTATCTACTCTTAAAGAAACAATAACATTTGGTAAAGCAACTCTTTTATCATACATAATTTTTTGAATTGCTTTTACTTTAACAATATTATCGTCAATTTGTATTTTTTCATCTTGTCCTACCCAAATATAGGAAACCAACCTTTTGTTTTCAATTTTTTCAACTGCCTTAGCTTCAGGTAAAGTAAATTTTACAAAAATTTCTTGTTCCCTTAAAGTTGTTGCAACCATAAAAAACAATAATAGCATGAAAATAATATCAGGCATTGATGATGTTGGTATTTCTTGTTTTGTAGCAGCACGTTTTTTCTCAAATTTCATGATATTCCTTTAATATTTCTCTATTGTACTTTTTCCGGTTCAGCAATTGAAATAATAATTGGTATTTTTTCTTTTAACTCTTTATGTTGTTCTTCTGTAACTTTATCTCTTTTTTTACCCCACTTACCCATTGCATATTCATTTCTAACAGAATAAAATGCGTCCTTAACTTGATCCAGTGCTTGAATATAAAGATTATAATTAGTATTTCTATCAGTCTTTATTGAAACTACTAATTTTTTCTTTTTGGGTAAATTTATTTTACTTCTAATTCTTTCTTTTAATGTTTCACCAATTTGTGGAATTGCAATAATTTCTCCGTTAAGTAAAACATCACCGTTTTCGTTAATTAGCAATGCCGCCAATCTATCTTTAGACATTGGAACAATTTCTTGTTCATCTACTTTTGGGGGCAATGTCATTCCAATTCCGGTATCAACATCTATATTAGTTGTAACAAGAAAGAAAAGAAGCAAAAGGAAAGTTATATCTGCCATTGAACTGGCGGAAAACTCACCACCTTCACGTTTTCGTTTTTTTAGCATCATAATTTATACTCTACTTTTATTATTTCTTTTTTAATTCGTATAGTGCATCAATTAGTTCTATTGAACTTTCTTCCATATCGCCTACAATTTTATCTACACGTGAAACAAAGAAATTATAAAATACTTGAAGAATCATTGCTACTACCAAACCGAATAATGTTGTTAACAAAGCTTCGGAAATACCGCTGGCAACAATTGCCGGAGACATTTGGTTAGCTGCTGCAATATCATCAAAAGCACCAATCATACCCATTACAGTTCCGGTAAAACCAAGCATCGGTGCAAGACTAATAAATAAAGAAATCCAAATTAAACCTTTTTCTAAAAAGCTCATTTCAATAGCACCATAAGTCATAATTGCTTTTTCAGCAGCTTCAATACCTTCATCAGCTCTTAATAAGCCGGCATGAAAAACCGAAGCAATTGAGCCTTTAGAGTTTTCACAATATTTCATAGCTTCGTGAATACCACCGTTAGCTAATTTATCTTTAACAGCAACAATAAATTTTTTAGTATTGGTTGATGAAGCCATTAATGAATAAAATTTTGCCAATGAAAATGCCAAACCAATTACAAGAACAAAAAGAATTGGCCACATAAAAACGCCACCTTGAACAAACTTATCTTGTAAATATGATATTGCTCCACCTGAATTGGCTTGTGCTAAAATAAAGGATAATGATCCCGATACTGATGTAATTACCATGCGAAGGTACCTCCGAAATTGTTTTTATTTTATTTTTTTGAAAGTAATCAAATTTATATTGAACAACGTTACATATTTAATAAAAAAAAGTCAATAAGTAATTTATTACATTTTTTTGTATAGTACAAAAAGCAAACATAGTTAAAATTTTTAATTACAACACTCATCAATTTAAGAGAGTTTATATTCAAAGCTACTAATTACTATTGTTATAATAAAATTCAACACCAATTGGGAAATGATCACTATAACCACCGATGTATTTCCTTCCGCCAAATGTAGGTCTTGCCGTTCCCTTATATTTACCGGTTTTGGTAACCATAAATGAAGGCTTAATTATCTTAAATGAATTACATTTATAATCCGTGTTCTTTTTATCAAGTAAGCTTCTTGAAATTATCAGTTGATCTAACATGTTCCAATGATCTTTATATTTATATGTCCCTTGTCCTTTTTGAAATAATTTATATGCGGTATTGAATAATATTCCATCATTTTTAGCATTACAATTTATTTTTTTTGCATTTAGAATTTTACTTACTGAATTATTAGAAGGTAAATCATTGAAGTCACCTAAAATAATAATGTTTGCTAAACTATCATTCCCTAATATTTCATTTACTTTGTCCAGTAAAGTTTCTGCTGCTTTTATTCTATACTTTTCCGATTTTTTCAATCCTGCTCTGCGTGAGGGCCAATGGTTAACAAAAACATAAAAGTCCTCATTAGTTTTTCTATTTTTTAATTTTACTAATAATATATCTCTGGTAATTTTATTATCCGTTAAATTTATTCTTATTGGTTCAACAAGAGATAAATCAAATAATTCCCTATTAAAAATCAACCCATTATCTATTCCCCTTTTATCAGGTGATTCGGCATAAGCAACATCATAGCTGTTTTTCTTTATATACTTATTTATTAATGTTGTTAATAACTCTTCATGTTCAATTTCTTCTACTCCTAAAATATCAGGACCTTTACCATTATTCATATACTTAATTACTCTGGCAAGATTAGCCAGTTTGTGTTCTAGTTTTTCTTCGTTCCAATTAATTTGACTTGACGGAGTAAACCATTCGTCATCTTTATTTGGGTCATCAACCGTATCAAATAAATTCTCCATATTCCAGTTAGCCACAAAAAAAGACGTTTGTGATTTTGTATTAATAGTGGAATTGTTTTTTATTCCCTTTTCATTACAATTTGTTATTGTTAGAAAAAGCATTGATGTTAGAAAAATTAAAATTATCTTTCTCATTTGAAATAATATCCTATAAAATAAATAGTATTTATTGTCAACAATTTATATCTTCAAAATATCAAATTTTGAAACTAATACCTAAAACAAGAAAGTAAAAAATAAAATAATATGAATAAGAACAAATTTGTAATTATAGATGCTTTGGCTATGGCTTATAAAGCTTACTTCGCTTTTATGAACAGACCATTGGCTACATCAAACGGCGAACCAACTTCGGCAGTTTATGGATTTATTACACAATTACTAAAAGTTATTGAACAAACAAAACCTGATTATTTAGCCGTTGCATTTGATTCTAAAGAAAAAACTTTCAGACATGAAATTTACGAAGGTTATAAAGCTTCCCGTTCAGCTATGCCTGATGATATGATTCCCCAAATACAACGTATTAAAGAATTTGTAGAAAGTCTTAATGTTCCTTTATATATTAAACCAGGTTATGAAGCAGACGATATAATTGGAACAGCAGTAAAAATTGCTGAAAAGAAAAACTACGATTCTTTTGCAGTAACACCGGATAAAGATTATGTACAATTAGTAACAGACAACGTAAAGTTAATTAAACCCGGTAAAAGCACAGAAGAATTAAATATTATTGATAAAGGAAAAGTAATTGAAAGTTACGGTTTTGAACCTAAATACATGGTTGATTTTCTTGCATTGGTCGGAGATTCTTCCGATGATATTCCAGGAGTTGCAGGCATCGGACCTAAAACTGCACAGCCTTTAATTCAACAATTTGGAACATTAGAAGATATTTATGCCAACATAGATAAAATTGAAAAAAAAGGTGTTAGAACAAAACTGGAAAATTCCAGAGATAATGCTTTCCTTTCCAAAAAGCTGGCAACCATTGTTACAAATATTGATATGGATTTTAATTTTGAAAATAATTTGCCTGAACCGAATTTTGAGAAATTACAAAATTTATTTACAGATTTGGAATTCAAAAATCTTTACAACCGATTAAGAAAAGTTTACCTGGGAGATACTATAAATATTACTGAAGATGACGAACAAGTTAAAATAGATAGTTTTGATAAGAAGAACACCAAATATCACTTGGTTACAACAGTTAAAGGTGCAGAAAGCTTGGCAGAATTATTAAAGAAACAAAAAGAATTTGTTTTTGATACGGAAACCGATTCACTTAATGTTTTGGAAGTAAAACTTGCCGGGGCTTCATTTTCAATTAAATCCGGTGAAGCTTATTTTGTAGCGATCAATCCTTTTCTTGAACAAACAGATTTATTTGCTATTAACCTTGACGATAGACTTGGTGCAGATGATTTTGTAAAAATTTTCAAACCGGTTTTTGAAGATAAGAATATTAAAAAGATTTGCCAAAACGGGAAATATGATATTGGAGTACTTCATAATTACAACATTTTCCTAAAAGGTTTTTACTTTGATACAATGCTTGCAAGTTATTTAATTGATCCCGATCAGAAACACGGGATGGATGCACTTGCCGAAAAATATTTGAATTATAAACCCATTTCATTCGGTGAAATAATAGGAGATAAAAAAGATCCTACAAAAATATTTTCTATAGAATTGGAAACACTTAGTAACTATGCTTGCGAAGATGCCGATATTACTTACAGACTGTACAAAGTTCTTAGTAAAAAATTAAAAGAAGAAAATTTAGAAGAATTAGCATTTGATATTGAATTCCCTTTGGCACCGGTTCTGGAAAAAATTGAGTATAACGGAGTAAAGTTAGATGTAAAAACATTAAATAAGTTTAGCAAAGATTTGGATATTCTTATATTAAACTATACAAAAGAAATATATGAATTAGCCGGAGAAGAATTTAACATTAATTCACCGAAACAACTTCAAGTAATTTTATTTGAAAAACTAAAGCTTAAACCATCAAAGAAAACAAAAACCGGATTTTCAACAAATGCAAAATCCTTAGAACTTTTACAAGGTGAACATAAAATTATTGACTTGTTACTTAATTACAGGCAAATTACAAAATTAAAATCCACTTATGCAGATGCTTTACCAAAGATGGTTGATTCTAATAAACGAATACACACAACTTTTAACCAAACAATTGCATCTACAGGAAGACTATCAAGCATAAATCCGAATTTACAAAATATTCCAATACGCACTGAACTTGGCAGAGAAATTAGAAAAGCATTTATTCCTACTGACGAAAACTATTCTATATTAAGTGCAGACTATAGTCAAATTGAACTTAGAATAATGGCTCATTTAAGCGAAGATAAAGCTATGATAAATGCTTTTAAGAATAGCGAAGATATTCATCGTTCTACAGCTGCCTTGGTTTTTTCTGTTAAACCTGAAGATGTTACCTCCGATATGAGAAGAAAAGCAAAAGAAGTAAATTTCGGAATTCTTTACGGTATCGGAGCTTTCGGTTTAGCCTCCAGACTTGGAATATCAAGAGCACACGCTAAAGAAGTTATTGATACTTATTTTGAAAAATTTACCAGTATCAGAGATATGATTAATACATTTATAGAAAAAGCAAGAGAGAAAGGATATGCAGAAACTCTAAACGGTAGGAGAAGATATTTAAAAAATATAAACAGTAAAAATAGAGTTGTACGTCAATTTGAAGAAAGAGTTGCCACTAATATGCCAATACAAGGAACCGCTGCGGATATGATTAAAATTGCAATGATTAAAATTCACAATGAATTTGAAAAACGGAAAGTAAAAACCAAAATGATTTTACAGGTACACGACGAACTACTTTTTGATATTCATAAAGATGAAATTAAAGAACTGCAACCCGTAATAAAAGATCTTATGGAAAATGCTATGCAACTTAAAGTACCGATAATTGCAGAAACCGGAATTGGAAATAATTGGCTTGAAGCTCACTAAATGTTTGAATCTACATTTTTTTTGAATCCAAAATAGATTTTTATACTCTAACGGCAATATTATATTTTGAAAATGTTTAATATTCTATTTATTTGAATATACACTAATTTTTATTGTTAGTATATCTTATTTAACCAATGCATTTTTATTTCGATACTAAATTATAAATAAATAATAAGGAAAATCTTATGGCATTTCCATCACCATTTTTTAAATGGAGACCTCATCCTTGGCACGGACTTGAAGTTGGTAAAAAACCGCCGGCAATAGTTAATGCTTACATAGAAATTACTCCGTTTGATTTTGTAAAATATGAAGTTGATAAATCTACAGGATATTTACGAGTTGATAGACCACATAGAACATCTTCTCAACCACCATCTTTATATGGATTTATACCGCAAACATATTGCGGAAGAAGAGTAAAAAAACTTTCTCCGTCATCTACACGCGGGGACGGTGATCCTTTAGATATTTGTATAATTAGTGAAAGACCTATAAACAAATCTGAAATTCTTTTGGATGCAAAAGTTGTTGGCGGCTTTCAAATGATAGATCACGGTGAAGCCGATGATAAAATAGTTGCAATATTGGTTAATGATAATGTTTGGAAAGATGCTAAAAATATTTCCGACTTACCTGAAGTTTTGATAGAAAGGCTAAGACATTACTTTTTAACTTACAAATTAGTCCCTGGCGAAGAATCCAAAACTTCAATAGAAAAAGTTTATGGACGGAAACACGCCCTTAAAGTTGTTGAAGCTGCAATGGCTGATTATATTGAGGAATATGGAGCTTAATTTATTTGACGAGGATTATTTTTTATCCTCGTCAAAATTATTTATGTTGTTCTTATATTAATTCCTAAATTGGAAAATATTATCAAATATTTTTAAAGTCTCTCGAAAAAACATTTTATTCAAACCTACTAATTTCTCTCAACATAAAATTCGGATATAAAACATCGTGAACTTTTTCCACAATTATATCCTTTGGTAAATTAAATTTTGTTTTTAGACGAATATCTTTTGAAGATGCGCCAATGCGTACTTCGTAGTTCCCTTTGTCTGCTACCCATGCGCTTATTCCGCTCCAAAACGATGCGAGTAGTTTTTCATCTAACTTGAATGAAAGTATTTCACTTTCACCGGGTTTTAGCAATTTTGTTTTTGCAAATCCTTTTAGTTCTTGAACAGGTTTTTCAATTTCGTTTGTCGGTGCTGAAAGATACAATTGTACAACCTCTTTGCCTGCAACTTTTCCGGTGTTAGTTATCGTAACATTTACTTCTAATTCCTTTGAGAAACTATTGCTGCTTAATTCCAAATTTGAATACTTAAATGTTGTGTATGATAAACCGTAACCGAACTCATAAGCTGTAGGAACATTGAAAGAATCGTAATAACGATAGCCGACATAAATTCCTTCCTTGTAAAAAGAATTAACAGGCTCTTCCACCGGTAAGCCTGGAAAAGTATCTGCCGATGGAACATCTTCATATTTAATCGGGAACGAATCCGGTAACTTACCAGAAGGATTTACTTTACCGGTTAATATATCAGCAACTGCATGACCTCCTTCCTGCCCCGGCAGCCAAGCTAAAAGAATTGCATCTGCATAATCTCGCCAACTTGCTGTTTCCCATACACCGGGAACATTAAGTACAACAATTACTTTTTTCCCTGCTTTACGAAATACCTCACTAACATTTTTAACAAGATTTAATTCTATTTCAGTTATCGGAAGATATCCGTTTTCATAATTTTCACCTGCACTTCTGCCAAGAGTTATGATAGCAAGGTCAGTCATTGATTCGTATTTTTTTATTTCTTCAATTGAAACAACTTTCTCCTTACTAAAAGCTACTAATCTATTTTTAAAATGAGGCGGTGCTTGGTTGCCTTTTATTCCGTTATCTCTACGATGTTTTGGTGTATCAAAATATGGCGGCACAAGATTTTCTCTTTTAATTTTTTCAATATAATCTTTGTAATATTTTTGCATATTGTTTGGAATTTCAAAACCGGCATCTTTCAATCCTTGGTTAATTGTTATAGCATATTTATAACTACGAACACCTCCACTACCTGTTCCAAACATTATTAGATGATAAGATATTTTACCAAAGAGAGCGATCTTCTTTCCTTTTTCTAAATTCAATGGCAACGTGTTATTATCATTTTTTAATAGTACCATTCCTTCCGAAGCAGCAGCTCTGGCAATTTTTGCATGAGCAATTAAGTCAGGTTTGAAAGAAGGTTCATATCCTTTCATACTTGGAGATTCAAGTTTTAGTTTCATATTATAAACTAAGTTTTTATCGAGCGTGCTTTCATCCAATCTTTTTTCTTTAACCGCTCTGGCAATTTCATCATACTCATATTTAGCTCCACCCATAATCATATTTATTCCGGCTCTTACTTGTGCTACCGCATCTCCGTAATGCATATCAAAATCAGTCATATACAATCCGTCGAACCCCCATTCATTTCTTACAATATCTTGTAACATCGCAGGAATTTCCGGAGTATAAAATCCATTAAGCCTATTATAGGAGGTCATAATTGCTTTAGGATGACTTTCCTTAACTGCTATTTCAAACCCACGGAGATAAAGTTCGCGCAAAGCTCTTTGACTAACTACAGCATTATATTTTCTTCTATTACTTTCTTGATTATTTGCCACAAAATGTTTGAGTGTTGTTCCTACTCCGTTTGATTGGATTGCTTTAACCATTGCTGCAGTAACTTTTCCCGAGAGTAACGGATCTTCCGAATAGTATTCAAAATTACGCCCGCATTTTGGATTGCGATGTAAATTCAACGCCGGTCCCAGTAATAAATCATAATCATATTCAAGCATCTCATTACCAAAAGCATTTCCTACTTTTGTTATCATCTCGGTATTCCAAGTAGCTGCAAGGCAAGTTGATGTTGGGAAAGCAGTTGTGTAAGTGTAATCTGTAACTCCTTCGGGAGCAGAGCCTTTGTTTATTCCCGCAGGTCCATCTGTAAGTGATGTATTTTTGATAGATAGCCTGGGAATAAGTATCTTAGAATTTCTATTTGCAATTGGAACTTCGGTATGTTCATCAGACTTAAGGTCAGTCTTCGGTAAAAATTTACCATCGCCAACAATAAGTCCTATCTTTTCTTCAAGTGTTAATTTCGAAACTAAATCTTTAGCTTTCTCTTCAATCGATTTTGTTTTGCTGCTGAAATTACTAATATTTTGTGCAAAGTTAGTCTGATAAACACTTACGAAAAGAAGTAGAGCTGAAAATATTTTTATCAAAGATTTCATTTAGTACTCCTATTTATTTTTCAATTTGTAAACTTTTACATAATCAACTTTGAAAGTATCAGGTAACTCTTTGGGATTAAAAGCTTCTTTACCGCAAGGTTCATAACTGAATATTATACTTTCATCAATATGGGAAATTGCTTGTTTGTATTCGTGATACTTTATTCCGTCAACAAAAAAGGCATATTTTTTGGGTGTCCATTCAAGAGCAAAAGTATGGAAACCTTCTCCTAACCCTTCAACTTTGCTAAGGAACGCTCCGGATGTTTTTTGATGCGGACCGTAAGCCCAATGCAGGCAATGGGATAAAAATTCACCACCTTGTTTTTTGAAATATTCAAAAATATCTATCTCAACTCCATACTTGCCCGGATCTTCACCCTGTGATATTTTTGGTGACTGAATCCAGAAAGCTGCCCAAGGTCCAACAGTTTTAGGCAGTTTGGCACGACATTCAAAATAACCGTATTTAAAACCTTTAATTCCCTCGGTACTTATTGCTCCAACTTTAAAAGTATCATTCTCCACAAAAGCTCTGATATTCAAGAAACCATCCTTAATTTCAACGGCATCTGGAGTGCCAAACCCTGCTCGACGTTCTCCCAAAGCGCGGTTTTTCCATTTTGTTTTATCTAATTTATCACCATTAAAATTATCTTCCCAATACAATTCATATCCTTCTTTTTCAGGAATAAACTTCACTGTAGTCAAAGGTTTGAAT
>Ga0256841_1002723_pt1 | contig 13802 bp, 10 predicted proteins | sample 356308metaG_FD_185971 | JGI IMG/M metagenome (GOLD analysis project Ga0256841, IMG submission 185971) | Hydrothermal vent microbial communities from Mid Atlantic Ridge, Atlantic Ocean - 356-308 | ecosystem: Environmental > Aquatic > Marine > Hydrothermal vents | place: Atlantic Ocean: Mid...
AATTAGTGACTGAGTTATCAGCAAGTGGTTTTAGTTGAAAGGCAAGAAATTCGAAAATATCCATTGTTCCAGCAAGGTATTGTTCATAAAAATCTTGGTTGGCTTGCTGATAAGCCTTGCCGGCAACAATTTTTTGCTCAACTAAAAATTCGCCCCATAAATAATCACTATCGCCGCCGATTAAGGTGTTATCTAAATCAAAAATTGCTAAAGCCATAGAATTTACGTGTCTGATAAGTAAAATAAATCTAATTATAATCCAAAATGGATTGCATACTGCGAGTGCATTGTCTAATCTAGTGGGTATTGAAAAATTATGACGTTAGGGAAATGCTTTTTCTAACGAGAGACTAAGGGCTGTGATTGATAAAGATGGGTTTCGACCTAATGTGGGGATTATTCTCTGTAACCAACAAAATCAGGTGCTTTGGGCGCAACGTGCGCAACATGACTCGTGGCAATTTCCGCAGGGTGGCATAAAACCTGAAGAAACGCCGGAGCAGGCTGTTTATCGCGAGCTAATGGAGGAAGTGGGCTTGGCTCCTGAACATGTTGAAGTAATTGGTGTGACCAGCGGCTGGTTACGTTACCGACTGCCTAAACGCTATTTACGCCAAGGCAACAAACCAATGTGCATAGGCCAAAAGCAGCGCTGGTTTTTATTACGTTTTATTGGTAACGAGGCCGATGTAAAGCTCGACGGCTATGACAAACCTGAGTTTGATGATTGGCGTTGGGTTGATTATTGGGCTCCCGCAAAAGAAATTGTGTTTTTTAAACGACGTGTTTATGAAAAAGCATTACATGAACTGGCACCATTACTTTTTCCAGATTATAAAAAACGTATTGATAATCAGAAAAAAGAACAGGCTTAGTCTAAGATTTTATTGAAAACTTTTGCATTACGTTGATTATTATATAAATTCTGTCTTGCCATGGGCAGATCGCTAATTTCAGCGGGTTGAAAGCCATGCTCTAAAAACCAATGCGCCGTTTGGGTTGTCAGTACGCAAAGATTGCTTAGCCCAGCTTCCCGCGCTTGGTTTTCGAGGAGATTAAATAAATATTCACCTCGGCCTGCGCCACGATAGTCAGGATCAACAGCAAGACAAGCAAACTCTGCGGTATCATCACTATCTGGATATTGATATAAGGCAGCACAAGCAATAATGCTATTATCACGCTCCATCACAGTGAAAAACGCCATTTCAGTTTCTAACTGTTCACGCGAGCGTGCTACCAATGTGCCGTTAGCTTCGAGTGGTGCGATTAATTCTAAGATACCGCCGACATCATTTACGGATGCGGGACGCGTATTTTCAAAAGGATTTTTTGAAATCAGCGTGCCCACGCCATCGCGGCTAAATAATTCTTGTAAAAGCGCGCCATCAAGTTTGTGATCAAGCAAATGAACACGAGGAACGCCTGCAGAACAGGCGGATGTGGCAGATAGAAGCTGGTGGTTACTATTTTGTTCAAGTGTTTTTTGGGCTTGTGATAAAGTTAATTCACGTGGCAAGTCGGCCACTATATTACCGATGAAAATAAGTTTATCTACTCCCATTTTAATTGCAACTTCGGTAGCAATGGCTTCGGATGAGAGGTTAAATACCTCTCCTGTGGAGGAATAACCTAATGAGCCTAATAGTACGATATTTTCTTGTTGCAACTGTGCCTGAATGCCTTCAATATCTATTTTCCGTACTTTGCCTGTATGTTGAAAATCAATGCCATCCTTTACACCCATAGGCTGTGCGGTAATAAAATTACCACTGGTGCAGCGAATTTTAGCGTCACTCATTGGTGTGTTCGGTAATCCAAAGGAAAATTGTGCTTGGATCTGGGTTTTTAAGCTACCAATAATATTAATTGCAATGGCGAGGCTGGCATCATCCGTTACCCGTAAGTTTTGATGATATTGTGCGGAAATCCCCGCTGTTTTGCAGGCAGCCTCAATTTGTTGACGCGCGCCAAAAGAAACAATTAGTTTGATGCCCAAGCTGTTGAGTAAAGCAATATCATGAATTAAGTTGGCAAACCCTTTGGATGCGACGCTATTACCATCAAGCGAAATAACAAATGTGGCACCGCGATGGGCATGAATATAAGGCGCAGCCGAGCGAAACCAGTCGGTGGTGGTCTTAATATCGGTTGTATACGTAGACGATGCCATCGTTGGAAAACTTTCCTATGGTAAAATTATCGCTTATTATATCAGTCAAGGCTTTAGGAAGCTTTGAATAAGTCATGATTGCTTTAGCTGAGATGAAATGGTAGCAAACTTCATCCCAAGCTAAATTCAATCTGACATAATTAGCGCTTCCTTAGTGCAAGCCATAAGACAGTTTTATCCGGAGAAAATCATGCCAGAATATCGATCAAGAACATCAACCGCAGGGCGTAATATGGCGGGTGCACGCGCCCTTTGGCGTGCTACAGGTATGAAGGATGATGATTTCAGTAAGCCCATTATTGCTATTGCCAATTCATTTACGCAATTTGTACCCGGTCATGTACACTTAAAAGATATGGGGCAACTAGTCGCGCGCGAAATAGAAAAGGCTGGTGGTGTGGCAAAAGAATTTAATACTATTGCGGTCGATGATGGTATCGCGATGGGTCATGGTGGGATGCTATACAGTTTGCCATCGCGTGATATTATTGCCGATTCTGTTGAATATATGGTCAATGCACATTGTGCGGATGCCATTGTGTGTATTTCTAACTGTGACAAAATTACACCCGGAATGTTAATGGCAGCGTTGCGCTTAAATATTCCGGTGATCTTTGTTTCTGGTGGCCCCATGGAGGCTGGCAAAACTAGATTAGCGGGTAAAGACGTTAAGTTGGATCTAGTGGATGCCATGGTGCAAGCAGCGGATGAGCATGTTAGTGATGAAAATGTGGCACAGGTTGAGCGTAGCGCCTGTCCGACCTGTGGTTCTTGCTCAGGCATGTTCACTGCAAATTCAATGAATTGTTTAACAGAAGCCTTAGGTTTATCGCTTCCTGGTAATGGCTCCTTATTAGCAACACATGCTGATCGTAAAGAATTATTCTTAGAGGCTGGACGTACGATTGTAGATCTTGCTAAACGTTATTATGAACAAGACGATGAAAGTGCTTTGCCTCGATCAATAGCAACAAAAGCAGCATTTGAAAATGCAATCGCCTTAGATATAGCAATGGGTGGCTCAACCAATACGGTATTACATTTATTGGCAGCAGCAAATGAAGGCGCTGTAGATTTTACGATGGATGATATTGATCGCATGTCTCGTAAAATTCCAAACTTATGTAAAGTAGCGCCGGCTACGCCTGATTATCACATGGAAGATGTGCATCGTGCGGGTGGTGTATTTAGCATTTTGGCAGAACTGGCCGCAGGTCATTTATTACACACGGATTTACCTACAGTACACAGTGCCAGTTTAGCTGATGCGCTTGCTGAATGGGATATTGTTCGAGGCAATAATGAAGCAGCCAAACAACGCTTCTTGGCAGGACCAGCAGGTATCCCAACACAAGAAGCATTCAGTCAAGCAACACACTGGCCGAGTTTAGATGTAGATCGTGAGAACGGTTGTATTCGTGATATAAAACATGCCTATAGCCAAGATGGTGGTTTAGCTGTGTTATTCGGCAATATTGCACTTGAAGGCTGTATTGTTAAAACAGCAGGGGTGGATGATTCAAACCTTACTTTTTCGGGGCCAGCGCGTATTTTTGAGTCGCAAGATCATGCTGTAACTGCTATTTTGACGGAACAAATTATGGAAGGAGATGTGGTTTTGATTCGTTATGAAGGCCCGAAAGGTGGGCCGGGTATGCAAGAAATGTTGTATCCAACAAGCTACTTGAAATCAAAAGGATTGGGTAAAGCCTGTGCCTTATTAACTGACGGCCGTTTTTCAGGTGGTACCTCAGGTTTATCAATTGGTCATGCTTCGCCTGAAGCTGCGGAAGGCGGTAATATTGGATTGGTCGAAGAGGGTGATATGATCATTATCGATATTCCAAACCGAATGATAAGCGTTGATGTGTCGGATGAAGAATTAACTAAACGACGTTTTACAATGGAAGAAAAAGGTCATTCAGCTTGGCAGCCGGTTAGTCGTGAACGTAAAGTGAGTCTTGCTTTGCAAGCCTATGCGGCATTAACAACTTCAGCCTCTAAAGGGGCTGTGAGGGATTTGGAACAGTTAAAAAGAAGTAAAAAAAGCAGATAATTTTTTTCGGAGACTAACATTAAGGACAGACAATGCTTTTGATGGAAGCTAATCATATCATTGACCCAGCGAACGTTTTAACAGAAACGTACAGCATGCCTTTGGTTGTTTTATCTGTTCTAATTGCCATTGTCTCGTCTTTCTCAGCATTTGGTACGGCTGAGCGAATTTATCAAGCGTCAAGGACACGGTACAAAATAATTTGGACTTCATTTGGCGCAATAGCATTGGGGTTTGGTATTTGGGCGATGCATTTTATAGGCATGCTAGCTCTCAGTCTACCGATCCCTGTCGTTTATGATGTCAATATAACTCTGCTCTCAGTTGCCCCTGCAATTATTGCCTCAAGTGTCGTGTTATGGATGATGGCGAAACCAAGCTATTCAAGAATTAATTTGATCATAGATGGAGTTTTGCTGGGTGCAGGCATTGGTTTGATGCATTATACGGGCATGGCGGCAATGCGAATGAATGCGGCGATGATACACGATCCCTTTCTATTTTATCTGTCACTTGTTGAAGCCGTTATCATGGCGACCATTGCACTGAAAATAAAACGTTCTGCCGTCGCTCAGCAACAATACCAATTTATAAGTAAACCTCAAATAATAAGTGCTATCTTTATGGGGTTGGCAACGTCTAGCATGCATTATACTGCGATGCTCGCTGTTAAATTCTCACCAGTGGAAACAAATATGGACATTGTGGGAATAGATACAAAAGCACTTACAATTATAGTTGCGATCGTTGTTTTTACTATCTTAACACTAGCAATTTTAATTCCTCATTTATGGCGATATAGACAAACAGTAAGCGAGTTAGATCGATTAATTGTTCAGGAAAAAGAAGGTAAGGCTAGAATTCACGCTATTGTCGATTCGGCATTTGATGCACTAATTAGATGTAATGCAAAAGGTGAAATTATTGGTTGGAGTGCGCGAGCAGAAGAGATGTTTGGTTGGTCTGCGAGTGATGCAAAAGGTAAGTTTGTGCATAAACTAATAATACCAGAGCGCTATCGTAATTCACATCGTAAGGGGCTAGGTCATTTTCTTGCAACAAAAAAAAGCACCATTCTTAATAAAGTTGTCGAGATAGAGGCCTTGCATTGCCAAGGCCATGAGTTTCCCATCGAATTAACTGTTTCAGCTATAAAAATTAAAGGAAGTTATGAATTTAACGCCTTTATTCGAGATATTTCAGAGCGTAAACAAGCCCAAGCCGAACAATATCTCTTAGCGAAAGTATTTAGTGATGCGCATGAAGGAATCGTTATTACTGATACTAAAGGAACCATTGTTGATGTTAACCCTACCTTTAGTGCTATAACAGGCTATAGCCGTGAAGAAGCGATTGGAAATAATCCTAATATACTGAGTTCAGGCAAACATGATGCAGCATTTTATATCGAAATGTGGAGATCAATCCTTGATGATGGCCATTGGCAAGGAGAGATTTGGAACCGTAAAAAAAATGGTGAGTTATTTGCTGAAATGATGACGATTTCGGCATTAAAAGATGGTGATCGAACAACACACTATGTGTCTTTGTTTTCAGATATTACCGAAAGCAAACACCAGCAAAATGCTTTAGAGCAAATGGCACATTATGATGTATTAACTAAATTACCTAATCGAACATTATTTGCAGATCGTTTTTCTCAAGCAATGGCACATAGCCATCGTAGTAATACATTATTAGCTGTTTGTTTTCTCGATCTGGATGGGTTCAAGCCCATTAATGATGAATACGGTCATGATGTTGGGGATAAATTGCTTATTGAAGTAGCCGAACGCATTAGTGCAAGCATTAGAGTGGAGGATACTGTGTCTCGTCAAGGTGGTGATGAGTTTACAATATTACTGGGGGATATTGCGTCATTTCCACATTGTGAACAATTATTAAAACGCCTTCATAAAGCACTTGCTAAACCCTATATTATTAGCGGCTACCCCCATAAAATTACCGCATCTACGGGCGTGACGCTTTATCCTATTGATGATGAAAATAGAGATACATTGATACGACATGCCGATCAAGCAATGTACCAAGCTAAATTGGCGGGTCGTAATCGCTTTCATTTGTTTAATGCATTGGATGATCTTCAAATTATTCAAAGACATCACCAGTTAGATGAAATACGTCATGCGTTGTCAAACAATGAGATGTGCTTATTTTATCAACCTAAAGTTAATATGAAGACGGGCAAAATTTTGGGTGTTGAAGCATTGCTTCGCTGGAATCATCCAGAAAAAGGGCTTATTCCACCCTTAGATTTTTTACCTACCCTTGAAGGGACTGACTTAGAGATAGAGTTAGGGGAATGGATCATTAATACGGCTTTAGATCAGCTTGATCTTTGGCAGAAACAAGGCATTCATCTTCAAGTGAGTATTAATATTTCATCTCATCACCTGCTTTCACCTGCTTTTTTTGCCCAAATAAGCGATGCATTAGCGTTACATCCGATGATCGATTCGCAAGATATACAGTTAGAAATATTAGAAAGCAGTGTTTTAAAGGATATCAAAGCGATAAGCAGGATCATTAAAAGCTGCCAAAATGACTTAGGGGTAGATGTTGCATTAGATGATTTTGGTACTGGATATTCATCATTAACCCATATTAGGAACTTATCGGCGAATACCATAAAGATAGATCAAACTTTTGTGCGAGATCTATTAGATGATCCAAGTGATTACAGCATTATTGAAGGTGTTATCGGCCTAGCTCAGGCATTTAATCGTAACATCATAGCGGAAGGGGTAGAAAATGTAGACGTAGGCATAATGCTACTTATTATGGGCTGTGATAATGCGCAAGGTGATGGCATCGCTTGGCCTCTCCCTGCTGAAGATATAGTTCCATGGATTGAAAGTTATACACCTAATCTACGATGGATCGCATACGGTGGCAGTCAGCTTACATTGCAAGAAGAAAAAATAACCTTACTTAAATTGACCACGGAACATTGGTTTAACAAGATAAATAAAGTATTAAGAACAGAGGATATAAATGTAGATCCCTATTTAAATAGATGTCATTTGGGGATATGGATTGAGCGCTTGCGAAAGGATCACGTGTTTGATGCTAAATGGATTGCGCAGCTACAAAAATCACATGATCGCATGTATAAAGTAGCAAGAGGGCTTTTAGAGAAATATCAATCAGAAGGCCTTGATTCTGTGAAAAAAGGGCTTAAGCGATTTACAAAATCTTTTGAAGAAGTGAAAGATATTCTAGAGAGAAAGTTGTAAAGGCCCAATAGAATATCCTCATGCAATTTTCATGGATATTGTTTAACTGTTGTAGGATTGCCTGCGTCGCCCAGCTTACAGCCTACCAGCTTTCTTTTTTACGGAACCGTAAACGAGGAATAATTAATCCTAACAATAATCCCCCAAACAGTACTGCCGCACCGATTAAAAACCAACGCTTAGAATCGCTGCCTTTTAACGCATTATTTTCAATAATAACTGCTTGCATATCATGGTTTATTTGCTGCAGTTTTTCTTTTAATTGACGATTCTGATTATCTAAAGCAACAGCACTCGATGCTGTTCTGCGGAGGTCATCTAATTCTTTGCTTAGGCGCTGAGCCGTTTCTTTTAAGGTCAGGTTTTCGGACTCGGAATTTGAGTTTTGTACAGATAGAGATTGAAGCTCTTCTTTATATTTTGCAATTTCCAGTTCAAGATTAGCTACCTTCTGAGCGCTAGCAATGGCACGATTACGTGAGCTAGGTTCATTACTTAAATAGCGCGTTAACACCCAACCTACCTTTCCGCCTTCTGTGCGGACTTTGGAGTAGCCGCTAGCCTTGTTATTTTCGATAACGGATAATTTGGTGCCGCTGGTCAGCATGCGGCTAATGCCAAACTTAACGCCTTGCCCCGATCGCATGGTAATTTCAAGTTCTTCAGAAACATAACGTGTTGTTGCAAAAGTAGAAGTAGATACAATTAATTGAAGAGTGAGAAGTAAAACTGAAAAAAATATTTTCACGTATTATGGCCTGTTTCGATAGGTTTGAAGCAGGTATTTTATCAGGATTGAATCTTAGTTTCTAAATAAAAATGTTAAGCAGTTCAAAATTATCAAACGATTAATAGCTGCGATTGAATGGTTACGGGTATAAATAAAAAAAGCCCCGCCAAAAGGCAGGGCTTAAATACTACGAGGATCTTACATTCTTACCATTTAGCTTGAGCGCGAAACTTGATAGATGAGGGTTCTGCACTGTTTACACTTGAACCATTTTGTTTCCAGTTTGTGACTGAGTCATAGTCAAGCATGAAACGAATATTTTTTACTGGATAATAGTTTAAACCAACAGTCCACTTTCTGGCTTCATCATCACCAGCAATACTATCGTCAATATTCATGTTTTCGAAACGTGCTGCAACTTGCCATGCACCGAATGATGATTTGGGTGTAATTCCATCCCAAAAACCGTGTTTCAGTTTCATTGATTCACCGGTGAAGAAATAACCTGCTTCAACAGAATAAGAGTCAATATCAACATCGTTATTAGCTAAAGTGCTTTTTGCAGAAAAGTTATTGTATTCAGCTAGGGCATGGAATGGACCAAAAATACCTACAGCATCTAATTCATATGTATCTATTCCATCGAAATCAGCTGCAGCAATACTGTTGCTTAATTTGATTTTATTATGATCTTTGTGAGCGGTTAAATGTTGCGAATAATTAAAACCATTTTTGTTGCTACTTACACCCCTATAACCGGCACCAACTTGGATTAAATGCGTTTTATCCGCGTTATAAGGTAAAAATGTACCGCGTAAAGCGTAAGTTGTTCCATCAACATTATCTTCCGTTACACCACCACCGAATTCACCGATAGTAACTGATGAAGCAAGTGACCAACTGTGACCAGATAATTTGGCAGCAACACCGCTTTCACGTGCTGGAGATAAAGCGCTATCGGCATACCATGGGCGGTCAATAAATGACATGTATTTACTGCTTGCTGCTGTATTAAAGCCAAAAGCAATTTGTGATTGACCAATTTTTGTTTTGAATTTAGTGTCGCCAAATTTAGTGCCATAACTTACAAAGGCATCTTTGATAGATGTATTACCTTTAGCAAAATCACCTTCAAATTTATAGCCCCAATCATAAACGCCACCTTCAAAACCTAAACGTGCACGTCGTAACTCGGTACCTTTAAATTCTGCATTAGGGCTATTGTCAGAATCAACATTCACTGCATCCCACATAACGCGACCAATCGGTTGGAAAGACCAGTTGCCGTCACCGCTTTCAAATTTAAGTTTACCTTTAGCGGTAACTTTAACACTTGATTTTTCGACTTCGGCCACTTTTTTAGCTACCTTATCAGCCGATTTTTTATCTTCTTTGGCGGCTTTAACAAGTAAGTCATAGTTTTGAGCTGTAATTGTACCTTGATCACGTAAGACTTTTAACAGGTTAATCATAGCTTCGTTGTTTGCCTGTGCAGGGACTGCTAGCGTACCAAAAAGTGCACCAGCAATTAATAGAGATGAGATTTTAAGTTTCAAAGGACTATCCTCATAAGTTGGTTGTTAAAAAATAAAAAATCTGACGGAAATCAATTCCGAATGCACACACAATAATCAGTAATTATTTCAATATGATTACAGTCAGTTGTAATAATGATGATTTTTTATTAAAAATTAAGAGGGTGTTGTTTTTTTAATACAAAAAGGCATAGCTTGAAAATAGAGATAATGATCCCCATATTTATTACATGATTAATACCTAGGCAAAAGTTATGTTTCGTTTATTATTTATCCTATTTTTAGTTGTGCCATTAGTGGAAATCTATTTTTTAATTAAAGTGGGTGATGTAATCGGTGCAGCTTGGACTATTTTTGCTGTTATATCTACGGCGGTAATAGGTGCCGGATTATTACGCATACAAGGGGCATCAACCTTATTAAGAGCACAATCAAACCTATTAAAAGGTACTTTGCCTGCAATGGAAGTGATGGAAGGCTTTGCCTTGGCACTTAGCGGAGTGTTGTTATTAACGCCAGGATTCTTCACTGATACGCTTGGTTTCCTATTATTAATTCCACCTGTAAGACGTTGGCTAATTGGGCGAAAATTACAAAATGCTACTTTTGTACAGGGTAGCCGTGTTTACCGAAATGATTCTGATCCAACAATAATTGAAGGTGAGGTTGTTGATAATGATGAACCGCGTTTGAAATAAATTTTCTTTAGCCCTTGAAGTATATTTTTTATGCCCCATCTATCTCAGGGTAGAAACTTTTTAACTGACAATTTGAAGGAAGTATTGATGAATATTCGTCCCCTACATGACCGTGTGATCGTTCGTCGCATGGAAGAAGAAACAATGAGTGCTGGTGGTATTGTTATCCCTGATAACGCAGCTGAAAAACCAGTTCGTGGTGAAATTATTGCCGCAGGTAAAGGCAAAATTACTGATTCTGGTGATGTTCGCGCTTTAGATGTAAGTGTTGGTGATCAAATTTTATTTGGTAAATACGCTGGCACAGAAATCAAAGTTGATGGTGAAGAATTATTGGTGATGCGTGAAGACGACATCGTTGCCGTTATCGAAGCCTAAATAACGCCTCAACGTATTCATCTTTTTCCCAGCACAGCGTTATTTTCGTACTCAAATGATTACATATTTCAATATGCTCACATTTTCCGTGCGAAAAAGCCTTGTTCTGAGAAAAATCTAAACACGTTGAGACGTTATTCTAAATAATTATATATAAAGAATATTAAAGAGGAATAAATCATGGCTGCAAAAGAAGTCAAATTTAGCGCAGATGCGCGTAGTTTAATGGTCAATGGCGTTAATGTCTTGGCTGATGCGGTAAAAGTAACATTAGGTCCGAAAGGTCGTAATGTCGTTTTAGATAAAAGTTACGGTGCACCAACGGTAACAAAAGATGGTGTTTCTGTTGCTAAAGAAATCGAATTAGAAAATAAATTCGAGAATATGGGCGCACAAATGGTTAAAGAAGTGGCTTCCCATACTTCTGATGCAGCAGGTGATGGAACAACAACGGCCACCGTACTAGCCCAAGCTATTTTGCGTGAAGGTATGAAAGCCGTTGCGGCGGGTATGAACCCAATGGATCTAAAACGCGGTATTGATAAAGCAGTGGGCGCAGCGGTTGACAAGTTACAAAGCATGTCAGCAGCATGCGACGATGATAAAGCAATCGCTCAAGTAGGTACTATTTCTGCAAACTCAGATGCATCGGTTGGCGGCATTATTGCTGAAGCAATGCAAAAAGTGGGTAAAGAAGGCGTTATCACCGTTGAAGATGGCAGTGGCTTCGAAAACGAATTAGATGTTGTTGAGGGTATGCAGTTTGATCGTGGTTATCTATCTCCATATTTCGTAACAGATCAACAAACAATGGCAGCAGATTTAGAAAACCCATTTGTCTTGTTATTTGATAAAAAAATCTCAAATATCCGTGAATTATTACCTACATTAGAAGCGGTTGCACAAGCAAGTCGTCCATTATTAATTATCGCTGAAGATGTTGAGGGTGAAGCGTTAGCCACTTTGGTCGTGAATAGCATGCGCGGTATCGTTAAAGTCTGTGCAGTTAAAGCCCCTGGTTTCGGTGACCGCCGTAAGGCAATGTTACAAGATATCGCTACACTAACTGGCGGTGTTGTTATTTCTGAAGAAGTAGGATTAAGCCTTGAGAAAGTAACATTAGACGATCTTGGTCAAGCGAAGAAAATTCAGGTTAGCAAAGAAAATACCACAATTATTGATGGTACAGGTTCTGCTTCTGACATCACTGCACGCGTTGAACAAATTCGTGCACAAATTGAAGAATCTTCTTCTGATTATGACAAAGAAAAATTACAAGAACGTGTTGCTAAATTAGCTGGTGGTGTTGCTGTAATTAAAGTGGGTGCAGCAACAGAAATGGAAATGAAAGAGAAAAAAGCACGTGTTGAAGACGCATTGCACGCAACTCGTGCAGCAGTTGAAGAAGGTGTTATCGCCGGCGGTGGTGTGGCATTGGTTCGTGCTGAAGGTAGCTTAGGTGAATTGAAAGGTGATAACCACGACCAAGATGCCGGCATCACAATTGCTCGTCGGGCAATGGAAGAGCCTTTACGCCAAATAGTGACTAATGCTGGTGAAGAAGCGTCTGTTATCTTAAATGCTGTATCAGCAGGTAAAGATAATTATGGTTACAACGCTGCAACAGGTGAGTATGGTGACATGATCGATATGGGGATCCTTGACCCAACAAAAGTAACGCGTACTGCATTACAAAATGCTGGTTCAGTTGCTGGTTTAATGTTAACAACAGAAGCCATGGTAGCTGAAGTGCCACAAGAAGCGGCGGCACCTGCAATGCCTGATATGGGCGGCGGTATGGGTGGAATGGGCGGCATGATGTAACAAAGCTGTCTTTTTTCGTGATCTCGGTGTTAGATTCGTACTCAAATCCTCATGTACTAACGTGCACTTCGGTTTTCCGCGCGAATCTGTCATGACATCACTATTTTAAGTCGTTATAAAAAAGCCCCGTTCATATATTTGAACGGGGCTTTTGTTTTATAAAATCAGTTTATGAAAACTGATTTGAATTTTTAGGTTGAACGGTTATTCATCATCATCACTAGAACCCAAATTCATTAGGAAGAAACCTAAACCGAGCTCAATAAAAGATGAATACTTCCATATGGCATCAGGCAGTTGAATTCCAATTGTCCCCCACAAATCAAAGCCAGTGTAGCTTCCTATTAAATCTACCGCACCAAAGATAATGAATAAAATACCTATTATTTTCATACTGACACTTTCCTTTTTGTTTGAATTATTATTTAGAATCCGTTCTGGAGAGTACCAATATACCAATAAAACTGCAAATACTAAATTTAGTATTAGAGTGGCAATGCAAGAAAAGCCCCACCATTTTGTTTGGTGAGTTCACGCATTAAGATACTATATCTATTTGTTGTTCCAGAAGAGATAAAAGCAACTCCGTGGATCCTGGCAAGTCTTTTTCCGGAACTTGCTAATAAGTTTTTCTTGGTAATTTTCCTGATAACAGGATCATATGAGGAGCCAGTATAATCATCACCAAATACATAGATAGAAGTTGAAATATTCGGTTTTGCATATTTTGATAATGCAACTTGGATCCCTTCGATGGGGCTGCTATTTGATACGGCCGCCCAATTGTTAAATAGTTTGATTACCCCGCTTCTTCTTTGTGGGGTGTCAGGGATCCATCTGCCACTGTAACCTGAAATGATAGGGGTTCCCATATCATTGAGAATTTGAAAACCTTTCACCTTGGGATGAATGTTTAATACATTTATTATTTCTGCTGATACTCGACTCCAGATCTGTTTCATACTGCCTGAGGTATCAACAATAAAAATAACATAATCACTGTCAACGGGAATTCCCCCCACTTCTTTATCTCGAATAGTATTGGTCGGTTTTTTGGGTGTAATCGAAGCCTGTTTTAATGTCGATTGCACTAATGATAGGCCCTGAACTGACTCAGATAACGATGACTGCGTTGTTTTCTGTTGTTGTAT
>Ga0256841_1002725_pt1 | contig 13783 bp, 16 predicted proteins | sample 356308metaG_FD_185971 | JGI IMG/M metagenome (GOLD analysis project Ga0256841, IMG submission 185971) | Hydrothermal vent microbial communities from Mid Atlantic Ridge, Atlantic Ocean - 356-308 | ecosystem: Environmental > Aquatic > Marine > Hydrothermal vents | place: Atlantic Ocean: Mid...
ACTTCATCAAGATGGAAGGAGGGTTATTTGCTATTTTAGTGCGGGTAGTTTTGAGAGTTGGAGGGAGGATGCTTTGCTTTTTCCAGAGGAAGTTTTGGGTAAAAAGATGGATGGCTGGGATGAGAGATGGTTGGATATTCGTGACCAAAGAGTTAAAAAGATTATGCTTTCTCGTTTAGATTTGGCACACAAAAAGGGGTGTGATGGTGTAGAGCCTGACAATGTGGATGGTTTTGAAAATGATACTAAATTTGCTTTGAAAAGTACAGATCAACTTTTGTATAACCTTTTTTTGGCAAAAGAAGCACATAAAAGAGGATTGGCTGTAGGGTTAAAAAATGATCTTTCTCAGATTCCTGAGTTGGTAGATTATTTTGATTTTGCCCTCAATGAAGAGTGTCATCAGTTTCATGAATGTGCAGATTTAAAACCTTTTATTGTGTCGAATAAGCCTGTATTTAATGCTGAATATAGTAAAAAATATAAATTAGATAAAAGCAGTGTGTGCAAAGAGAGTAAAATATTAGGGATGAATACACTGATTTTACCTTTAAATTTGGATGGGAGTTTTCGTATTGATTGTTTATAGTCAAATCTTAAATATTTTTCGATATATTTAGAAATAATTTTAAATTTATATATAAAAGGAAAAGAATGGAAGCATTACCAAAATGTCCAAAGTGTGGGAGTGAATATACTTATGAGGATGGGAGTTTGTATGTTTGTCCTGAGTGTGCTCATGAGTGGTCACAAGAAGCAGTAGAAGAAGAAGGTCTTGTTGTTAAAGATGCACATGGAAATGTATTGCAAGATGGTGATAGTGTTACTGTAATCAAGGACTTGAAGATCAAAGGAAGTTCATCTACCGTTAAAGTAGGAACAAAAATCAAAACTATCAGACTTGTTGAAGGTGATGATGGACACAATATTGACTGTAAGATTCCTGGTGTTGGCGGGATTAAAATAAAGCAAGAGTTTGTAAAAAAAGCATAATAATAAATTTACTTTTGTACACCACTTTTGACTGGTACAAAAAGACAAGATTCTAATCGCTGAACTTTGATTTTTGTACCATTTTTTATGTATCTTGTGATGACTTGTTTCCCATTTTCTTCAATGGGTGCAACAAGAATACCTCCATCTTGTAATTGATCAAAAAGATGTATAGGAGCTTGTGGGGCAGATGCTGAAAAGAGTATTCTGTCATATGGAGCATATGTTTTCCATCCACGATTTCCATCATCAAAACGGGTATTGATATTTGTTAATGATAATTTTGCAAAACGTTCTTTTGCTTCAAGCAGAAGTTTTTCTATACGTTCTATCGTAAATACACGTCGAAAAAGTTTACTTAATACAGCAGCCTGATAACCGCTGCCACAACCTATCTCCAAAACAGAATCTGCACCTTGTGGCATCAAAGCTTCAGTCATTTTAGCAACAGTTAAAGGTGAACTGATCCATTGGTTTTGAGATAGCGGTAAGGCATCTAGTTTATAAGCGTGATGTTTAAATCCAATAGGTACAAAAATCTCTCTTTGTGTCGCACCTATTGCTTTTTGAACTTCTGGAGATAATGGAAATACATTATTTATTTCACGAGCAAGTTCTTCGCACTTGTGCAGGTGAATAGAGTCATTTTGAAAATGTTTTCTGATCATGTAAGTCCTATATCCATATATCTACGCATTTTTTTTATCTCTTTTAAATCGGCTAAATGCATAATAAATTCACTATTATCATCTCTGTGACATTTTCCAAATGGTGTAATGATTCCTGAGCCTTTTGCCATGTCTGTGTTGGAACTGTCTGAGATGATGACAAATGCTTGGTTGAGTATTGCCATTGCTTTTGTGATAGCTTCAAGCTGCTCTTTTCGCAAGACTCCCCAAAGGGCAGGGATCAAGATAATATCAGCACCTTGAATTTGTTCCCAAAGATGGATGAATCTTATCTCAAAACAGATTAAAATTCCATATCGTATGCCGTCTATTTCAATGATTTTTATATTTTTTTCATCTCCTGCTGTAAAATATTTATCTTCATCTCCAAAAGAGAATAGTTTTGCTTTTGCCTGGGTGTATATTTCTTGTTGGTTATAAAATATTTTGGCATTATTGTAAAACTTTCCAGCTATCTTTTCTATCATAGTTAGACAAATTAGTTTATCTTTTGAAAGTTGGAGGATTGATTTTTTAGCTTCTTTACTAAACGAGGCAGCTTTTTCAAAATCTTGGTAACTAAAGTTTGTCAAACATAATTCAGGTGCGACAATAACAGCATCATCAGGTGCTTTTTGGATCAAGGATATGAGTTTTTGAAGGTTTTGATCATAACTCTCTTCAAAAAATGAAAATTGAAGAGAGACAAGAGGTTTTTCTGATTTAGTTAAATTGGACATTTGAAAGCTGTATTAGAAATCATCAAAATTTAAACTTCCTTTTGAATAATTAGCTACATTTCCTTCAAAAAAGTTTGTTTTTTGATCATTAAATTTTGAGAAATTATCAACCCATTTGATAGGATGTTGTGTGTTGTAAAGTTTTTTTAGTCCTACGGCATGGAGTCTTTGATCTGCAAGGTATTTGATATATTGTTCGATGATATCATGTGTAAGTCCAAGTATCTGACCCTCTGTGATATACTGCCCCCAACTTATTTCAAGTTCGACGGCTTGTTCAAACATCTCATAAACTTCATCTAAAAGTTCAGGTGTGAAAAGTTCAGGTCTCTCTCTCTTGGTAGCATTGATCATGTTTTGAAAGATCAAGAGGTGAGTGATTTCATCTCTTTGGATAAAGCGAATCATTTGTGCTGATCCTAGCATTTTGCCACTTCTTGCTAGAGTATAAAAAAATGTAAAACCACTATAAAAATATATCCCTTCTAATATTTGATTGGCAAACATAGCTTTAACGATTTGTGAATCTGAAGGATTTTGTGCTAATTCTTCGTATACTTTTGCGATATTGTCATTTTTATGTTTGAGTTGCATATCTTGTCGCCACATATCATATATCTCATCAGAATTTTGGGAAATACTATCAACCATAACAGCGTAACTTTGAGAATGTAGAGCTTCTTCAAATGCCTGTCTGACTAAGATTAGATTGATTTCAGGTGATGTTATATATGGATTTACATTGTCAATAAGATTATTTGTTTGAAGTGAATCCATGAAAATTAGTTGTGAAAGTGCTTTATCATAAGCATTTTTTTCAGGTTCTGTGAGTTGTTTGTAATCTCTCACATCAGCTGTCATGTCTACTTCTTTTGGAAACCATGTATTGTTTAGCATGATATCCCAAAGATTGTATGCCCACTGGTATTTGATATTGTTAAGTTCAAAGATACCAGTAGGATTTCCACCAAATATCTTTCTGTCATTAACATGCTCTTGTGAGTTTGGATTGTAGATTTTTTTACGTTGTATCATCTGAATATCCTTAAAATATAGTAGAGTATTATACTTTGTTTCATATAAATATATTAAAAATCATATCCAAGACCTATATATAGATAACTTAAATCAAAACTACTTGTAAATAAACCACCTGAACTAAATTCAGCAATATTAAAAGCATTTAATTTTTCATCATCCATAGACCATTTTTTATAACTGTAACCAGCGGTAATAAAAAGTTTGGGGTCTAATCTAATCCATCCTAAATCTTTTGTACTGCTGTATGGTGTATATCGGAGTCCAAGATCAAGAGTTGTATAACTACCGTCTACATCAAATGAAGATTTAACCCAATCGTTTTCAATAGTTCCTGTTTGAAAACCTGTGGATAAACTTCCATATATTAAAAAATTTGGTGCTATCTCGTAATTTGCATGGATAATAGGTCCTAATTTATATGTCTTTATGGTGGTTTCTGTATTTTTAAGTAGGCTGTATGTAAGTTTTGCACTTGATTTCATGTTTGTCATCTTCATAACTGGTAATGAAAGTCCTGTATTTACTCCTATCCCAACTATTCCTTGTGTGGTGTGAATGAGATCATAACCTATACCAAGGTTTAAATCAAAGCCTCTTATTTTATACTCAGCAGGTACAGGTATAGAAGTATATTTTTCAACTGCATCATTAAATGAACCAAAAAATGGTACTTCCTGTGTGAGTGGTTTAGTAACAAAAGTAGTTATTTTGTCCATTGTATCTGATTTGTATATATCTGCATTATAAAAATAGTAGAGATTAGAATCTCCAAAATTATTGTGTTGTTCACTAAGCGAATAGATATTGGTATCAAGGTCAAAATCGGCTTTCATAAAAGGCATACCCATTTGCCAGTTGAAAGTTCCTTTGCTGATACGAAGTTCTAATGCTTGTGAAAACGAAACGATTGTTACTAAAGATAAAAGAATTTTATATTTCATGACATAACCCTTGAAAATGTTTGTTATAATCATAGCATAAATTGCAAAAATAGGGGAAAATATGCAAGATATTAAAGTTGAAGAGAGCCAAAAACTACTTTCTATCATACCAGAGTATCCAGGGGTGACAATCTTTCATATGTGCGAAGAGGGGGTTGAATTTTGTCGTATGTTAGATGTGTTTGCAAAAGAACATGAATATACTTATCATTTAGTATCTGCAAATGAAGGTTTTATAGAACAAGCACAAAAAGAAGGGCTTGAAAAAGCAAGATTGATACGATATAAACAGCAACGCTACAATCAGCACTCTAAATTGTATGATTTTGTTTATATAGATATTGATATGCATAGTTTGGATAATCCTAAGTTATTTTTGAAAAAGATTTATGCTATTGCAAAAAATGCAGCGAAAATACTATTTTTTGTACCAAAGAGTGAAGGTGGATTTGGTACTTTGGAACAACTTTTAGAAGATGCAAATTTTGTAGCTATTAATCCTATTGAAGATATGTTTGAAAATTATGATGTATTAAGTGCTCAAAAAATGCATGGATGGGGTGTTTATGATATGTGATTAGTCTACTTTACGAAGCAAGGAGTCTAATATTTTTGTGGGTAAAAGACGTTTTAAAATCCAAAAAAATGTAGTAGGTTTTGTGATACGATAATGCTCTTTTGGTTTTTTGGATGTGAGAGCATGAAGTAACGCTTCATATACAGCTTCCTCACCAAGAGTAAATTTAACATCTTTGGTGCTTTGGAGGGATTTTAGTTTTTTTACATACTCTTTAGCAAAAGGTGAATTATCAATATCGATATTTTCTTTAAATTTTGCAAGTGCATTTTTACGAAAAGAACTTCGTATGGGTCCTGGTTGGATGAGTGATACATAGATATTTGTATCCATTAATTCAAGTCTAAGGGTGTCGCTTAATCCTTCAAGTGCATATTTACTAGCATTGTAAGCACCACGGAAACGTAAAGAAACAAATCCCAAAACTGAAGAATTTTGTATAATACGTCCATAACCTTGAGCACGCATAAGGGGTAAAATTTTTACGGTTAGTTCATGTGTGCCAAAAAGATTTGTTTCAAACTGCTCATGAAGTACATCTCTTGTGAGGTCTTCTAAGGCACCTGGTTGTCCGTAAGCACCATTGTTAAATAGTGCAAATAATTTTCCTTGTGTTCTTTTTCTTACTTCTGCTATGGCATTGTCAATACTATGTGAATAACGCAAATCCAATAAAAATGCCTCTAATCCTTCTTTTTTAAGGCGTTGAACATCTTCTTCTTTTCGTGCAGTAGCTAAAACATGATATCCATCTTTTTGCAATGCTTTTGCACAAAAATATCCTATACCAGATGAACATCCTGTTATAAGGATTGATTTTTTATTCATGTGGACAGTTTTGGATACAGATTTTTTTCTGTGTGATTTTTCCTCCACATCCTTGAAAACAGTTGTCGTAGCTTACTTGGCATTTGCAATCGATTTGGCACTCTTGAAGTTCTACTTTTTGAATTTCCTCTTGAAGGGTAGGTTTTTTAGGTTTTTGGATGTTGTAAGCAGGATGCACATCCCACATGAAATATGGACCAAATGGACCCCAATATCCATAACCTCTGCTAGGATAGTAAAAATCACTATAAAAATAAAGGTCATTTTCCAGGTTATGCATTTGTACTTGATTTGCATACGTTTCAAGGGCTTTATAATAGGCTTTCAATTTTTGTTGATATTGAAGTTTTGCTTTTTTTATCGCTTTTACTTTGCAAATATCAAAGTTTGATTTACAGATTTCTTTACATGTTGCAAGTTTTTCCTGGCAAGTTTTTAGACATGATTTACCGCTTTGGCTTGTGGGTGAAGTATAGTTATATATGGTTTTATATTTTGGACTACAAGCTGATAAGAAGAACAAAGCACTTAACAATAATAGATATCTCATGATAGCTCCTTTATAAAGTTGTTTATATAAGTGTAGCATGTTTTTATTACTGCATTGTTAATAGTTTTATTTAGTAGAGATGAGTACTCTTTCCAAAATTTCCTGACTATGAAAAAAGCAAAACTATATTGGCAAGTAGCAGTATAACTTTTGACTTTAGCCTTGATCTAAAACATGCTTCTCTAACACAAAAGCAACAAACACCTCTTTTTCATTAACTCTTTATTGTTTGACAATGTAGACAAAATATACTATAATATGCTTAATAAGATAAGCAAAAGGTCTATTTTATGTATGAACAAATTAAGCAATTTTCGATTAAAGCTATAGAAAGTGTAAATTTAAACTATAAGCGATATTTTTTTAAAGAGGTAAGTTTTAACCAAAAGCTTATTGGTATCACAGGCGATAGAGGAATCGGTAAAACAACTTTTCTTTTGCAATACCTAAAAGAGCTTGATTTGCCTCACTCAAAAAAGCTATATATCAGTGCAGAATATCTACTCATAAGCACCATATTGCTTTTGGATTTGGCAGAAGATTTTGAAAAACATGGTGGAGAGGTTTTGGTTATCGATGAGATACACCAAATACCTGATTTTGAAAAGCACTTGAAAGCTATCTATGACATTTTGGATCTAAAAGTTATCTTTAGTGGAAGCAGTGCTATAAAGCTACAACATGCAAAAGCAGATCTAAGTAGAAGAGCCTTAATGTATCAGTTTGGAGGACTAAGCTTTAGAGAGTTTTTAGAGTTAAAGTTAAACAAAGAATTTGAGACTTTTGAGATAGAAGATATTTTGAAAGACCATACTGATATAGCCATAGAAATTACCAGGCAAATAAAACCATTTGAGCATTTTAAAGAGTATCTGAAGTATGGATACTATCCATTTTATTTTGATACTAAAAATGATTATTTACAAAGGGTAAACGAAACCATCAACACAACTATAGAGCATGATTTGGCATATATATTTAACATCGAACCAAAGTATATTATAAAGTTAAAACAACTTGTTGCACTGATATGCTCATCTAAGCCTTATGAGTTAAATATATCCAAACTGGCTCAAAAAATAGAGATAAACAGAAATACACTCTACCAATATCTTTACTACTTAAAAAGAGGCAAAGTATTTAATATACTACATCATCAAGCAAAGGGCGACAACATATTTGCAAAACCGGCTAAAATATACCTTGCCAATACAAATCTAGCCTATGCATACTGCTCTAATCCTGAAACGGGGACTATTAGAGAGATATTTTTTGCAAATCAAATACAAAACTATCTACTTTTGTCCAAAAATTTAAGTTTTTTAGATGACAAGTTATTGGCTTCAAAAAAAGGTGATTTTTTAGTAAAAAACAAATACACTTTCGAAATTGGAGGCAAAAACAAAAGCTTCAGGCAAATTGCCGATATGCCAAACTCTTTCGTTGTTGCTGATGATATAGAAGTTGGGGTTGGAAATAAAGTACCCTTGTGGTTGTTTGGTTTTTTGTATTGAGTTTTTTCATCTTACATACTGGATCATAAGTGTGATTCTTTTAAAAGAGGTAGTTACTGATTAAGTTTTATTTGAAAACTTCAAGCAATACTAAAATATTTTGTATATTTGTCGATATAAAACAAAAAGGCTTTTTCATGAGAAGTTTTATAGTTGTAGTTTGTATTGGATTTGGTTTATTTACTTTAGCTGGATGTGATTCAAGTTCTATCAAAAAGAAAAGTGATGTCAATATTCTATCAATACAAGGTAATAGTGAAAACAACAATCTTGATACACTTTCTTTATCTAAAAAAGATATTCAACCTATATTGATGGATAGTGCCTGGAAAAAAGTTTATATAAATATTGCATCTTTTTATGAGAACAATGCTTTACCAGCTCATAAAAAATCTTATAATGCAGACATGAAATTTGGTAAAAGGGATATAACGGTATATGCAGATTGTAAAAAGATTACTGCAAATTATAAGATTAAAGATAATCTATTGACTTTCTCAAATGCAACTATTTCACCTGCGATTGATTTAGCTAGTTGTGAACAGTTTGAATATGCAGATGATGCGGTGATGGCTCTTTTGTCTAATACATTTGAAATAAAAAAGGCAGTTGAAAAAAAGATAGTTTTAGACGCTGTTGATTTTGATAGTGAAGTGTTGTTGCTTAGGTAATTGCCAGAGAAAAATTCTCTGACAAAGTTTATGCTTGTTCTTTTAATGACTCTACATATTCTGGAGTACAAAAGATACCACAGTGACAAACACCTTTTTCAGGGATCTCCTGTTCTATCGCAGGTTTACAGGGACAGATACGATCATCAGCACTTTTGTGTTTTCCAGTCTCTGGATCTTCTATGACCATAAAACAAGGGCAAAATCTTTTTTTGTAAAGTAACTTATGACGAGCAAGTCCCATAAGAACACCTTCATTGACATCTTCATTTGGGTTATATACCCAGCCAAATTGTTTATTTACTTTGTCGGTAAATTTTTTAGTTTTTTCTAATTCTGTTAAAAACTCTTCTGAATTCATATCTATTTGTTTCATGCTTCGCCTTTTTTTAAAAAATTTTATTATTTTATCATAATTGTTCTACAAACCAAGGTAAACCTTGCTTATTCAATGCTTCCATAAAAGGATCAGGGTCAAACTGTTCCATATTGTAAACACCGCAAGCTTGCCATTTTTTTTCAACTATCATTTTGGCACCGATCATAGCTGGAACTCCTGTTGTGTAGCTTACCGCCTGGGATAGTGTTTCTTTGTAAGTTTCTTGGTGGTCGCAAACATTATAGATATAGATTGTTTTTTCTTCTCCATCTTTTGTGCCAGTTGCTACAATTCCTATATTTGTTTTGCCTTTTGTTCTCTCTCCTAGAGTTGATGGATCAGGAAGGAGTGTTTGCAAAAATTGTATAGGTATGATTTTACATCCATTGTGTTCTATCTCTTTTATCCCTAGCATACCAACATTTTCAAGACACTTCATGTGTGTAAGATAGCTTTGTGAAAAAGTCATAAAAAAACGAATTCGTTTTAATCCTTTGATATGTTTGACAAGACTTTCCATCTCTTCATGATAGAGTAAGTAACTATCTTTTGGACCAATTTGTGGATAATCCCATACCATCTTGATTTCCATAGGTTTGGTTTCTATCCATTTTCCATTTTCCCAATATCTGCCATTTGCACTTACTTCTCTTAGATTTATTTCAGGGTTAAAATTAGTTGCAAAAGGGTAGCCATGATCACCGCCATTGCAGTCAAGTATATCTATTGTATGTATTTCATCAAAGTAGTGTTTTTGTGCATAGGCACAAAATACATTTGTTACACCAGGGTCAAAACCACTTCCTAAAAGTGCCATAATTCCTTTTTCTTTGTACCTGTTATGATAAGCCCATTGTTCTTTGTATTCAAATTTTGCACTATCTGGGTGTTCATAATTAGCTGTATCAAGATAATGCACACCAGTTTTTAGACATGCTTCCATGATCGTGAGGTCTTGATAGGGTAGGGCGATATTTAAAACAATATCTGGTTTTACTTCGTTGATAAGAGAAACTAAATCATCAACATCGTCTGCATTTACTTTGTGGATATCTATATCTATGTTATATCTATTTTTTACTTCTTGTTGATAAAGTTTACATTTAGAAAGTGTTCTGCTTGCAAGTGTGATTTTTTGAAAAGTAGAACTATTTTGGGCACATTTATGTACGACTACTCTACCTACACCACCCGCACCGATGATCAGTACATTTGACATATATTCTCCTCAATGATTTATAGATGCGATTATAGCAAAAATGTAACAATATGAAAATATAAAAGATTTTTTTCATAAGTAATATAAAACTTACTAGACAAAGGTAAATAATAGTTGTACACTGAAAGAAAAAGGATGTAATAAATGCAAAAATTATTGATTATCATCAGTTTGCTTTTATATTGGGTAGGATGTGGTTCTGTGTCTAAATCACATAAAACTCTTTCTTCCTCTACACAAGATAGACAATTACAAACACAAAGCAAAGATAGTTCTCAAATCAAAGCTGATTATACGATAGATCATGTTGATATATCTGAAATATCGTCACTTTTTGTCGAAGGAGTAGCTTTGGATGTATCATTAAGTCAATGGGGTGATTTTATCTACATGGCTACAGGAAGTGAAGGCTTGAGTGTGATTGATGTAAGTAACCCCTATGAACCAATAGTTGTTGGCAATTATGATGCTTTAGAGTATGTAAATCATGTTGAAGTGATAGAGGATATTGCTTATGTGACTTATGTCGCAAAAACCTGGGATGATTATAAGAGTATTAGTGCTTTTAATGTAGCTGATCCTTATAAGGTGAAGTATTTAGGTTATTTTGAAGGATATAAAAGCAATGATCATAAACTTTATAGTAAAAATGGATTAGTTTATTATATAGATGATAAGGGTTTTAAGGTGCTTAGAGAAAAAGATTATACAGTTATAGGTAGTTATGATCTTTTTGATAGTGCATACGCTTTTGTCATGAAAGATAATCTAGCTTATATCGCAAATGGAAGAAATGGTTTAACTATACTTAAAGTAGGTGAGAAAAGTTTTGATTCGACGTTAACTAATCCTTAGTATATGATGAGAGAAGAATTTTTACTTATCTTTATCATGTTTTGGGAAGTCTTGCTTTAGCTAGACCTCCGTTAGATGGGACTAAAGTCACCATTTCCAAATATAAAATCCTTAACACAATGGCATCGTGGGGATGGTTAGAAACTATCAAACAGTGTTTTTGCTTCTTGTGATGCGTTATGTTTTAAGTAAATTGCAAGAGCTTTTTTTGCAACATCTGTATTTCCTAAAGCTTTTTTTGCTTTTGCATATAAAATCCATGACATAGCTTGTGAAGGATCTTTTTTACTAGCTTCTATTGCCCATTTTACAGTTTTTTTATAATCTTTTTCATTGAAATAAAATTGAGCAAGTTTGATAGCAGACTGGTAAGAAGGTTTGTTTTTATAATCAAGTAGTAAATTATAAAAGTTTTTTTGTTGAGTGATTTTTAGTTGAAAAGTATCTGCCTCTTTTGAGTTATCTTTTGTTCTTTTTTTGATATCTGTTGGCATATTTTTTTGTACAGGTGTTGCTACAGCAACTTTTTTGACTGTTTCTTGTTTTGGTGTTGGTTTAGGTGTAGTTTGGATTGCAGTATTGTCTTTTACTTGTACTGGGGTAGGTTGTTCTTGTACTGTTGTGTTTTCTATTTTGGTATCTTGTCTTTGCATAAACCAAAATAAAATAGCTCCTGCAAATAGAAGTAAAAGTATTGCTAAAAAATATTTACGTCTTTGTTTTGCCTGGTGTTTGTGATAAAGTTTTACAAGTTTGCTGAAATTATTATTTAACATCGATTAATCCTGTATCTATGGCAGCCATAGTTAATGTTGCATTATTGACACTGCTATATTTTTTATATCCTTCACGATTAGCGATATTTAGTATTTCTAAAAGTGTTTTGATAATTTTTTTGGTAGTTCTAAAATTACTGTTTGCATATTTTGCTATAAAACGAAGATGTGAAGGTTTAAACATTGAAGCGATATCTGAAAAGTTATTTGAAAGTAATCGGTTTTCAACATAACGTCCTATCTCTTTGTCACTCAATCCTTCAAGTATGATACGTTTGTTAGTTCTTGATTTAAAATGATCTTTTTGCAGGATATAATTTCCCTCTTTTTTGTGCATTGCAAGAACAAATTGAAAAATCTTTTGATCACTTAATATCCTGATAAGTTCTACTTGCTCTTCACTTAATAATTGTGCTTCATCAATGAAAACTGTATATTCAAGTCCATGAAAGTTTTTCTTAAGGTGACTTATCAATGCTTCAGTGGAGTATTCATTGTGCTGGATGTTTCGTCCTGCAAGACTAAGAAGTGTTTCTAAAAATTCTTTTTCATCGAAGTAGGGATGTGTAAAATATTTTGCAACTTTTACACTGGTGACTTTTTGCTGTACATAGTTTAGTAAAAAACTTTTACCTGTTCCTGGATCTCCAAGGACAAAAACGAGAGGAACGTCATGTGTTTGCATAGCATCAATCAATTGTTTTTTTGCGTATTCAAATGTAAGGCTATCAAAATAACCACTTAGATCAAAATCATCGCTAAATAAATCTTTTGCCTCGGCAAATTGGTTCATATTACCTCTTTTATATTATGTATTGAGATAAAATGCAGGAGAGTATACTCTCCTTGTATCTCTTACAAGTTTTGATTATATTACTATATTCAATTCACTCTTAGAGTTCACTTTTTTTGTATCGAAAAATATAGCTAAAAAACAATATTTGTAATTATTTTGATACTTTATTTAATATATGGAGTTGTTTGTATAGCTCATGTTGTAAAAAAATAATATCTTTTACTTTTTATATCTACTCTTAACTCACTTTGCTATAATGGCAATAAAATGTGTTGGAGGTTCTTTTATGGATGCTATGAAAGATATGATATCAATGGCAATATCATTACATGTAATATTTATAGTGATTACTGCGGTACTTGCAATATTTAGTTATATTTTTATCAATTCAGATAGAGATTTTCGAGGTTTTTCAAATCGTGTAGAGAGTATCTCTTTGCAGTATTATTTCATGCTTGCTGGATTGTTTTTTACAGGTTTGGTTGTCTTTGGTGCTACTGGTTTAGAGATTACTTGGCAAGTAGTGATGATGATATCTGCATTGATTTGGATTATTTTTAGTAGTGTAAAATTACATATGCTTTTTAAAATGACAAGGCAAAGAGATATAGAATCTCAAAAACGATTTAAAGTTTATGCAAAACGAAAATATTTAATTGATCTTGTGCTTATATTGTTTATTTCGGTGATCATGTATGCAATTTCTTTATGAAACACAAGCAGGTAAATCAGAAATTTTTATTGTAGGTGAAAATTATAGATATCTCTTTAAAGTACGTCGTTTTGCTGAAGGTCAAATTTTATATGTAAGAAATTTACAAGATGAATTTTTATATCGCTACAAAATCAACTCTATCGGCAAAAAAGATGCCAAGATGGAATTGATTGATTTTAGTAAGAATAAAAAAGAGAGCAAATTTTTTCATCTGATTTGGTGTATGATTGATACAAAGATAGTGGAAAAAACATTACCAATGTTAAATCAACTAGGTGTCTCAAAAATATCTTTTGTATATTGTGAAAGAAGTCAAAAAAATTTTAAATTAGATATGAAAAGAGTTGAAAAAATATTGATTAACTCATCTCAGCAATGTGGAAGAGATAATTTGATGCAACTTGAAATTTTTAAAGATCTGCAACAGCTTCTTGAACGTTATTCTGATATTTATGTACTTGATTTTGGTGGCAAAAAGGAGTGGTCTGATCTTTCCAGAGTTCTTGTCGGATGTGAAGGT
>Ga0256841_1002726_pt1 | contig 13772 bp, 12 predicted proteins | sample 356308metaG_FD_185971 | JGI IMG/M metagenome (GOLD analysis project Ga0256841, IMG submission 185971) | Hydrothermal vent microbial communities from Mid Atlantic Ridge, Atlantic Ocean - 356-308 | ecosystem: Environmental > Aquatic > Marine > Hydrothermal vents | place: Atlantic Ocean: Mid...
TCTTCCATTGCCTTGGGGCTAATTTTTCTTCCATCAAGCTTTTTCATGGCTGCGTACTATAGCATAAAAGAAGAAAAATGTCTAAATAAATATGGCCTTCTTAGTAAGAACAAAAAGGATTTGGACGAAACCATGAATGACATAATTACCGAGATGCATCGGCTCGCCGATAGCCGAAATTGTTTTATCGAAGCCGATGCAAAAAGCGCTGATTCTAAGTTTTTTTGGGATTAAAATGACCGGCTACCCCAAATAACAGCCATGGCTGCCTATTATCCTTTTCGAGATCGCCTAAAATATCGAAAATGGTAGGGTCGAAATTTGGCTGGATATGTGATGCCTCAATGGATCAAATCTGAACCGCCCGATTATGCACGAATCTGAGGGGGTACCCCAAATGCGCCCCTTGGATAGTAACTGGCTTATCCTACCAATACCTTTTCAATTCGTTCGGTCATAAAATCCAATTCGTCGTCATTAATAATGAGGGGAGGAGAAATGCGTATAGTACGGCCATGGCTGTCATTAGATAGTACTCTAAGTGAAAGCAGAGAACGACAAAAATCTATGGCATTCCCATTTTTCACTTCAATACCCAGAAACAACCCTTTTCCACGTACCTCCTTCACATGCGGTGAACGCATTCCGATATCCTGCAAACGCACCTTCAATTTTGCTCCCTGAAGAGCTGCCCGTTCAGCCAATTTCTCTTCTATCATCACGTCCAGAGCGGCTATTCCGGCTGTGCAGGCCAGGGGATAACCTCCGAAGGTAGACCCCTCCGACCCAACCGAAAACACGAGATCCATCAAATCCGCATTGGTGACGAAAACTGAAAGGGGAACCAGCCCCCCTGAAATGGCCTTTCCTAGAATCAGGCCATCGGGAACGACATTTTCGTGTTCAAAACAAAATCTTTTTCCAGTGCGGCCGAGACCTACCTGTATCTCATCAAAAAGAAGGAGTAAATCGTGTTGATCGGCCAGTTGCCGCAGTCCTTTTAGAAATCCAGGAGGTGGTACGTTCATTCCACCCTCGCCTTGCATGGGCTCCACCAAAATAGCACACGTGTTAGGTCCGATTGCCTTTTCCACTGCGTCAATATCCCCAAATGACACCGACACAAAACCAGGTGTCAGCGGGCCGAATCCCTGACGATATTTAACGGACGAGGAAAAAGAGACCACGCTTATCATTCTCCCGTGGAAATTTTCGTCAAACACGATGATTTCCTGTTTCCCGTCTGGAATTCCCTTTACTTTCCATCCATAATACCGTGCCGTTTTTATCGCTGTTTCAACCGACTCCACACCTCCATTTTTTGGTAAGACCTTGTTTCCACTCTCTGATATCCGCGGAGCCAAATTAGGAACTAAGCTGGCGGCTTTATCCAAAAAAAGCCCTAGCGAATCAGTATAAACAACATTGGAGATTATAGAGGCATAATTTTCTTGCAGTGCCCTGATCATCGCTTCCACGATCTTAGGGTGGTGATGGCCTAGATTAGCGGCCGAATAAGCCGCCAAGCAATCAAGGTATTTGCTGCCGTCAAGGGCGGTAAGCCAACATCCCTGAGACTGGCGTACAACCACTTCAAGGCGTTCATAGTGATGAGCGCCACAGGACTCTTCCAGTTCAAAAATCATGCGGTCGGGGATTTCAGAAAAACCATGAGTTGCAACAGGCATGGCGTATTGCAACATAATACAACCTCCTGAACATAAAATTTTCCCTTTAAAAATGAGGCCCTTCGATGTCGATTTCACTTTTTTATGGCGAGTTCTTTTTTCCCTTTTTCTTTAATCTTTCGAATCGATGAGAGAGTTTTGTCTGGCAGGCTATGTACGGTATGGGTTTCAATGATGTGTGCCAATTTTTCCTTGATACGTTGTGATGTATCCTTCGCGCCGGTTTCCAGCCAACTGTTATATGGTTCTCTTGTCATCACGGTTCCCCGCCAAAGCTCATTTCGAAAACGTTTGACGGTGTGTTTTTCCTGGAGAAAGTGTCCTCCCGGACCCACAGACGAAATCAATTCACGCGCAAGGGCTTCCTGAGTCACCTCTATGCCCCTGAGAAAACGTTTGGTCATACCCACGATATCATTTCCCAATACCAGTTGCGCGGGAGAACAAACCATAGCCATATCCATGTAACCAACATCATGGATAAGATTCAGCCCGGCAAGTCCTTGGGCCAGAATAGAAAACGCGCTTTCTGCGCCTGCCTGGGCGTCAACAACTTTGGCATCCGTTGATCCGGCTAAACCCCACGTCGGCAATCCAAATGACCTGGCCACTTCGGCTTGCACAGCTAATCCCAGAGAGGCTTCAGGGCAGCCTTCGCTGGAAAGCCCTGATGCCATATCAGGAATACCGACATTCCCACTTAATGCGCATGGGCAACCAGGATTGCGAAGCTGAGCAAGGACAAGGCACATCAATGATTCTGCCGTCAATTGTGCGACAGCACCTGCCAGAGTGACCGGACAAGTCGCACCAACAAGAACAGCCGGCCCGGGAATTTGCGGCATGCGGAGATCGGCGGCAATAAAAATTCGATCAACTACTTCTGCCGGGAAGACTAACGGGGAAATAGGTTCCGGGTAAGCGATGAGAAAGGGTCGCTCCCGAAGTGCGTCAAAGCCGCCGGCAATTTCTGCAGCCATCTCATAAACAAGCTCACATCCCCGTGGGCTATACGAGAGAAACACAAGGGGCTTAGTGGTGTGCGTTACAACCGCCTCAAACTCATCTATATCTGCACTACCAGCCGGAACATCCTGGGCAGAACCCATAGGCATAACCCAGTCAATATTCGGCAGGGCATCAGCAATGCCAGCTGCCAGGCCAATATCAGCGATTAGAGTAGGTCGTATCTCACCAGTCAACGCATCCATTGTATTGGGACTCCCGGTGCTCGTCCCATAGTAACTCTTGCGTCCTTCCACTTCGAGAGCTGTTTTGCCATTCCGGTCAAAAATGGTGAAACCTTTTGGTGCAGTAGCTACACACTCCCTGACAATATATTCTGGGACTTTTACGTTTTCCCCTTTGACGGCTGCACCCACTTCCCGAAGTATTTTTCGTGCTCCGGCATGCAAGATTCTAAAACCCACCTTTTCCATAATGAAAAAGGCTGTGCGCTTTATTTCTTCAACCTGCTCATCAGTCAAGATCTGAAAGTGAGGCGACCCTTTCTCTACAAAAGATGTTTGAATCATGTAAATACTACTCCTTTAGAACCTCAATTAATTCTGAACTTTTTCCCTATTTTGCTGAAATACCTTATATGTCCCTCTATCAGGCTCCGCGCCTCAGAAGGTTGATGCTTCTTAATAGCTTCTATGATTGGTTGCCAATCACTGACAGCCCGTTCCACATATGCCCGATCTACCGGATCAAACTCGTAGGACGGCAGGACCAGAACATCATGAATCGTTTTCAGAATAATGGCATACAATGCATTTCCATTGAGGTCGGCAAGTTTCAGGTGCAGCTCACTCTCCAGTTCCAGAATTTCATCAAAGTCTGCCTCCCCATGATTCAACAGGTTCCTCACCTTGAAAAACAGATTTTGTAGCTCAAGGAAATTTTCATCTGATATCCGTTCAGCCACAAGCTGGGTGACGTATCCTTCTGCCTGAATGCGAAAATCAACAATATTTTCCGTTGAAACTTTTTTCTGACGGATCAAGAAATGCAGGCTTTCACTCACCCGATGTGGCACTTCGTCAACCACGAAAGCTCCACCCTGAGCTCCTTGTTTTACCTGTATAAGCCCCTTTTGCTCGAGAAGCCGTAGCGCTTCGCGCAACGTTCTCCGGCTGATGTCAAATAATTTGATGACTTCCCTTTCCGGAGGGAGCTTGTTTCCAGCCTTGAGACGACCTGAGAGTATGGCATTTTCAATCTGTTCGGCAACTATATCAGAGCCCCGTTTTGCTTGAACCGGCGTAAAGTATTTCACAGGTTTCCTCCCTCGCTAAAGAATGGGGTAATGGAGACACCTTTCGATATTTATGATTTTTATGGTAGTATGTCAAGTATTGATTTTGCAAATAATATAATCTGTTTTCGAAAAAAGACAACTGGTATGCCAGACAAGGCAGATCGTACATATTAACATATTAATAATACATATTATATTAACTTATAGAACAACAACTCAGTGGCAAGTATTGGCCGTGAGGGTTCTGGAGAAACCTTTTTTTGTTTTTGAGCAAAAACATCTTGACTTCAGGATTTCCATAATCTAGAATTGGGCTAATATTTCCATTGGTGGTACCTTATATCACTTTTGCTGGCGGTGTTGGATCAACTGATGATTACCTGGCCGGTAAGAATTTCCTGGATAACGTGACAATAATCTTACAGTAATCAAATTATGACATTGTGGGGAACATGAAGAAAGAAAAGTTGCGAGTCTATAGAAAGGTATCTCTCAAAAAATCCTATGATTTGGTCATCATTGGTGGAGGTATTCATGGATTAGCGGCAGCGTATTTTTTGGCGAAGGACTACGGTTTTACGGATATAGCCATCATTGAGAAGAATTATGTAGGGTACGGCGGGTCGGGCAGGAACACAACAATAGTGCGTGCAAACCAGCGAACCAAGGAAAACATCCCCCTCTATAATGAAGGATTAAAACTTTGGCCAAAGCTTATCAATGATCTCAATTTCAATATGATGTTCATGCAGTGTGGCAATTTGGATCTGGCACACTGTGAAGAGACCCTCAACAGCCTTCGCGTAACAGTTCTCACTGATCAATTTCTTGGTATCGAAAATCATATTATTGATGCAAAGCAGTGCAAGGAAATAGTCCCGCAATTAGACATTTCGAGCCAGGCAAAATGGCCTATTCTGGGAGGGATGTATCACCCACCGGGAGGCACAGTGCGTCATGATGCGGTTGTCTGGGGTCTTTCAAAAGCGGCATCGCACTTGGGCGTTCATATCCATCAGGGCACCAAAGTCACTGGTATTAAGACTGAACAAGGACGTATATCAGGGGTAGAAACAGATCAGGGCGATATTAAAACGAAGAAGGTTTTGAATGCTACAGGAGGGTACAGCCCTCTTATTTCAGCATTTGTCGGTCTTAGAGTTCCCATTCACGTATTACCACTTCAAGCCATCGTGTCTGAACCCCTCAAACCATTTTTGAAAACCGTCGTGTCTTCGATTGATTATGACTTTTTCAGCAATCAGACACTTCGAGGTGAAATTGTGTGCGGGTCAGACATGGACCACTGGCCCAGCTATTCAACGTCAACCTCTGCCTGTTATCTCCGGCACCAGGCACAGATCATGACCGAAGTAATGCCTTGTTTGAAAAATATTAGATTCATGCGTCAATGGGCAGGGCTCACCGATATGACACCTGATATGGCTCCCATATTGGATGGAAATAATCCTGTCAAAGGGTATTTTATGGACATGGGCTGGGGGTATTTTGGTTTTAAATCAGGGCCGATTGCCGGCCGATACATGGCCGAATTTATCGCTACCGATGAATGTCCTGAGATGGTTCTCCCATTCAGGCTCAGCAGGTATAGGAATCACTGTTTTTTAGGAGAGACAGCCAGGCCGGTTTATTATGGCCCGTGGAACTAGGAGATTGATTGCGTGTCTTTCATGATAACTTGCCCTGTTTGTGGGCGACGAAATATCAAAGAGTTTCGTTTTGGTGGTGAAAATCGGGGACCAAAACCTTTTGATAACGAAGCAACTCCAGATGAATGGTACGATTACACCTACCTTCGAACGAATAGGGCCGAAGCTCAACAGGAGTTTTGGTTTCATAAGGATGGTTGTGGTACCTGGTTTACCATCTGGCGAGATCTTGCCACAGATCTTGAAGTCCCGAAAAAGGAAAACAGCAAATGAACCACCGGCTATCAGGGCCTACTCTCAGGATAAATCCAGCCCGGGATATCCAGTTTCGTTATCTCGGACAACCCATGCAAGGCGTAGCGGGTGACACGGTAGCTACCGCACTCTACGCAAACGGCATCCGAATATTTTCCCGCAGCTTCAAGTACCACCGCCCCCGGGGATTTTATAGCATGGATGGGGAATCGTCCAATTGTTTGGTAGAGATTAATGGTATCCCCAATGTAAAAGCGGAAATTACCCTTTTGCGGGAAGGAATGGATATTAAGACGCAAAACGTCTTCGGTTCAGCAGAATGGGATTGGCTGGCGGTATCAGAGTGGTTTGACTGGGCGATGCATCCCGGTTTCTATTATAAGGTTTTCCATAAGCCCTGGCGATTGTGGCCGTTCTTCCAGAACGTTATCCGGCATGCAGCAGGCTTGGGGAGGCTGAATGAAAATGCGCCGCCAGGTAGTTGTGATAGCCTTTTCTTGAACTGTGATGTCTGCGTGATAGGAGGAGGCCCCGCAGGGATGTCCGCGGCACTTGCAGCTGCAGGTACGGATACGCGCGTGGTATTGGTTGAATCTCGACCTTATCTAGGCGGATTCTATGACTGGCGTATTGCCCAGTCGCCGTGGGATGAGCCTTTCTATATGCGCGGCCGTAAGCTGGCAACTGCTCTTGAAACACATGAATCCATCAGGGTCTTTCGAAACACCCATTTGACAGGCATTTTCAAAGACAATCTTTTAACCGCTGTTGAATCAGGCAGCCCTGATAGCCCTTTTGATGAACGGTACGTAGAAATTCGGGCTGGAAGTGTGATTATTGCGACAGGATGCGGAGAACGCCCGTTGATCTTTGAACAAAATGATCGCCCTGGTATCATGCAGTGCGGTTGCGCCCACCGGCTCGCCCGGACCTATGGCTTACTGCCAGGCAAACGGGCCTTATTGAACGTCGGGGATAATCTTATGCTCGAAGCAGCAATCGATCTCGCTGATTTAGGTCTGGAAATCGAGGCCATAGCAGATATACGGTCAGCCGGCCAGAGAATGGAACAGGAAGATGCGCTTGGAAAACGAAATATTCCCCTTCTAAAAGGCTGGATTGCTTCTGAAGCGAGGGGTAAAAAGAATGTGAGGCAGGTTCTTCTCAGAGAAAGAAAGGGGAAAGAGCAACGATGGCTTAACTGCGATATTTTTATTGCCTCTGCCGGCCGGGCACCGGTAATTGCTCCTTTGCTGATGGCCGGGGGCAAGGTTCAATGGAATAGAGACAAAGGATTATCCTTACCGGTTGAACTGCCACCAAACATCCATGCTGCGGGGCGACTGTTGGGATGGGAAGATGCAGAAGCGATAGAAATATCCGGCGAGCTTGCCGGTCTCCGTGCATCAAGTGACTGCGGGAAAAAACTGTCTGACGAAATCAGAGTGACACAAACAAAATTGGAGATTTTCCTCCGAGATGAAACGAGTGAGTGGATTCTCCGAGCCCCAGGGAGCGGTAAGAAGGCCTTTGTGTGTTTTGATGAAGACGTTTCCGTGGCAGACATCCATCGTTCCTCAGATGAGGGATATGATTCTGTAGAGCTCTGCAAACGGTATTCTACTGCAGGCATGGGCCCAAGCCAGAGTGGAATCCCCGGTGATAATCTGCCCCTGATCCTGGCTGAGCATCAGGGCGCACTACCCGGCTCGCTTCCTCCCTCCCGGGTTCGTTCGCCACTACGACCTACCCTCTTGGGTACACTCGCTGGGAAAAACTATCTGCTTCTGAAGCAGACTCCTTTGCGAAAGATTCAAGATCGCTTGGGTGGTACCTTTATGCGGGCAGGGCAATGGGAACGGGTGCAGTATTTTGGTGATGATCCGTCCGCCAAGGAAGAAATCTTGAGTGTCCATACGAATGTGGGACTAATGGATGTTTCAACTTTGGGGAAATTTCGTCTCGTCGGAAAAGACGCGCTCAACATTTTACAACGGATCTATGCAAGTGATTTAAGCAAATTAGACCCAATGATTTCAAAATATTCTGCCATGTGTAACGAAGATGGCTGTGTGATCGATGACGGATTGATAGTAAAAAGGGACGAAAATGATTATTATCTTACCACTACTTCCGCAAGGGCATCGGCCACTGAGGAATGGTTCTTGTTTCATTCACGTTTCGAAACATGGGACTACCATCTTTTCAATCTAACTGATGTGTTGGGTGCAGTAAACCTGGCGGGTCCCCGGGCCGCTGAAGTCCTTGCAAAGATATTAAAGGATAAGCCATCCTCAAGTTTTTTGAACTCCGTTTCCTATCTTGAAACAGTGCTGACAAATGATATCCACGTGCGAATCCTTCGGACGGCATTTGTATCAGACTCCAGTTGGGAAATACATGCGCCTGCCTCTTCTATTCTTGTTGTATGGCAGATGCTCATGGAAGCAGGCCTTGACCTTGGCATCAAGCCTTTTGGCCTTGAGGCTCAAAACGCCCTTCGTCTCGAAAGAGGTCATATTATTATTGGAGAAGATACTGAATCGAGAACTACGCTCCTGGATGTTGGATTGGGATTTCTGTGGGACAGAACCAAAAAGGGCACCAAAACCCCCGGTATACCTGCTCTCCGGCACACTGAATCTCAAAAGGACCGTTTGAAATTAGTCGGTTTCAAAATGAACGATCCATCCCAAACACCCCCGGTAGGATCCCTTATAGTTGATACGGAAGTTCGCGGATACGTCACTTCCTCCAGGTACAGTGAATGGCTGCGCCACTCTATTGGTTTTGCCTTGGTCGAAGCCTCTCTTGCAAGCATTGACAACCGTTTGGAGATTTTTATCGGTGGCCCTGATCGCCAGCGCCTCAAGGCCACAGTCCAGCACAAAAATTTTCTCCAATCAAAATCCACATGATGGATGGGTAGTGAGTATGAAAAGTTATAGAAGGCTGTCCCCAATCAGCGTCCCCTTTGTCCCCGAGACAACTGAAGAAAGGGATGGCTGGAAAATCGTACTATCATACCGTCACGGAGATCCTTCACTGGCTATCATTGATTTGAGCCATATTCGCAAGTGGGAGATCTACGGACCCCGATTACATGACCAAACGCTTGACTCGCTGTATATTCCACGGATACCCGGCCAAATCTCTCTCAGTAAAGATATGGCCGTTGCCTTGTGTCGACCCTCAGTTGCCTTGGCCTGGCAATTCAATTATTCTGCATTTACACCTTCCGGTACAGCTACTTACGCTGATGTTACAGATGGATATGCCCTGTTGGCCCTCATTGGAGATGATGGCCCCAGGGTCATGGAGAAGATAACAAATGTTGATCTGGCTTTGACATCAAATCAACATGCCCGCCTCATTCAAGGGCCATTTCTCGACGTTCCAGCAAAAATAATGGTTTTTTCCATAGGCGACTGCCATAAGGGAATGCTTATAGGAGTCGCACGGGGATTTGGCCAGTCCGTTGTCGATGCAATTCTGGATGCCGGTATCGAATTTGGGCTGAAACCGGCCGGGGAAAAGGTTTTTGAAAGATGGTTTCAGCCTTTTGCTGAAAAGTGCAGACTTGGTGCTATCATAAAAAAAGGAGAAAGCCGGCGATCATGATGGCATTTCAAAATGCAATTCATTCAGCCGGTGGAACTTGTAAAGAGGAGGCATCTGGAGAATTGAAATCCTATGATTGAAACAGCAAAACAGGCCCTGGTTGTAAAGGATCTTCATAAAAATTTCGGAAAGATAGAAGTCTTGAGAGGAATCTCTTTGACCGCGTTGGAGGGAGATGTCATTTCCCTTATAGGCTCCAGCGGCTCAGGAAAGACAACATTATTGCGGTGCATTAACCTCCTTGATATTCCGGATGCAGGGGAAGTTTATCTCAGCGGTCAGCTGATAAAGATGAAAACCAGTCGCCGTGGCAAAAGAGTACCCCAGAGCCAACATCAGATTGATCTCATAAGAACCAGAATTGGTATGGTTTTCCAACACTTTAATCTATGGTCTCACATGACCATACTGGAAAATGTCATGGAGGCGCCCGTATATGTCCTCAAACAACCAAAAAAGCTGGCTACAACAGCGGCCATGGAAATGCTGGATAAGGTGGGCATAGCAGATAAGGCAAAGTATTACCCCGCCAACCTATCCGGCGGGCAACAACAACGAGCAGCCATTGCACGGGTTCTCGTTATGAACCCCGAGCTTATTTTATTTGATGAACCCACATCGGCCCTTGATCCTGAGCTGGTTGGCGAGGTGCTCCAGGTCATCGGACAACTGGCGAAAGAAGGGCGTACAATGATTATTGCAACGCATGAAATGGAATTTGCCCGTGATGTTTCTTCAATGGTGATGTTTCTTGATCAGGGTCGGATTGCGGAGCAGGGAGGGCCTAAAAAAATTTTCAGCGACCCCGATTCAGCACGATGTCGGCAATTCCTGGCAAGATTTTTTTAATCCCAGCCACGTAAGAATTACAATCGGAACTTTTTGCGTTGGGAGTAAGCTGATTGATAAAGGATATAGGCCCGTATTCGGTCGGTGAATATTTCGCCAAATCGATGGGATTTGCCAAAACCTTAACCATATAAATCGAGTGAGGAGGGGTATCATGAAAAAATGGACAGTTCTGACGGTTTTGTTTGTCGTTGCTATGGCCTTTTTTGCTGGTCCTGCGATTGCAAAGGATTGGAAAAAGGTTCGGATCGCCACCGAGGGGGCCTATCCTCCCTTCAATGCCATCGACAAGAATGGCAAACTATGGGGTTTTGATGTGGATATCGCTAAGGCAATTTGCAAGGCGGTAGGTCTGCAGTATAAGCTTGTAGCCCAGGACTGGGATGGTATTATCCCAGGGCTCCTGGCAAAAAAGTACGACTGCATTGTCGCCTCCATGGGACGAACAAAGGATAGAGAGAAAAAGGTGGCGTTCACCGATAAGTATTACACGGCCGGCGCCAAGTTTATTGCGAGAAAAGGCGAAAAAGTGGAAATCAGCAAAAAAGGCCTCAAAGGAAAAACAGTCGGCGTTCAAAGAGCAACCGTGTATGAAAAGTTCCTGCGCGAAAAGTACGGCAATCTCATAAAAATCAAGGTCTATCCCACGCAGGATGAAGCAAATCTTGATCTGGTCAATGGCCGCGTTGATCTCGGCTTTGCAGAGCCAATCAGTCTCTCAGAAGGATTCCTGAAACAGGACATCGGCAAGGATTTTCATCTCGTGGGGCCAATGTTTTCTGATCCTAAATATTTCGGAGATGTATGTATTGCCGTGCGTAAACAGGACAATGACCTCCGAGAACTCCTGAATAAAGGAATCAAAAAAATTAGAGCGGATGGCACGTACAAAAGAATTAACGATAAGTATTTTCAATTTGATATCTACGGAGACTAAGGCTTTACACGCGAAGTTGGTGTATTTTCCATTGCTCATAATCACCACGACCAGTCGCGATGAAACAGTGGTTAGCCTCATGGACACGAGGCTAACCATTGTTTGAGCCCCGCGTATGGTGGCATAAAAAATGAGGATGAGAATTTCGAGCAAGAGGCTCTCCAGAAATTGTCTCCTTTATCATTCATGACGATTACTTGGGATCCATGGAACTATTCGACCTGAAGGGATATGGCTGGTTGCTCTGGAAAGGGGCTGAACTCACCATAGAGGTGGGCCTATGTTCCATGTCGATAGCCATGCTGTTGGGCTTAATTGCATCCTGGGGTAAACTTACAAGATCAAGAATTGGAAAGAGTGTTGCTGATATTTATACCACAGTTGTACGCGGAGTCCCTGAACTTGTAACAATCTTGCTCGTATATTATGGGATGCCGACCCTCATACAAGATGTCTTGGGCGCCATGGACATCGATTTTATCATAAACCTCAATCCATTCATGGCCGGGATAGGCACGCTTGGATTTATTTATGGTGCCTTTGCCACTGAAGTATTTCGAGGGGCCTATCTTGCGGTCCCAAAAGGACAGATTGAAGCTGCTCGTGCCGTAGGGATGGGCACTATTCTCACATTCAGGCGAGTGATCCTCCCCCAAATGTGGCGTTTTGCCTTGCCTGGATTGGCAAACGTCTGGATGGTTCTTATAAAGGCAACAGCATTGATATCGGTTATTCAGCTCCCCGAACTGATGCGTAACGCTGATATCGCTTCCCGTGCGACAAGGAAGCCATTCACTTTCTTTTTTGCTGCTTCCCTTATTTACCTATTGATTACTACCGGTTCACTCATTTTTCAAAAGCATGTTGAAAAATGGGCGGACAGGGGCGTCAGGAGGGTATAGGCGGCCAATGGACATAAGACTCATATTGAAGAGCCTACCGGCCCTCCTCCATGGAATGGTTCTCACCCTCAATATCACGAGTGTCAGTGTTCTGTGCGGCTTACTCCTTGCCGTCATTTTGGCCTTGATGCGTGTCTCCAAAAACCCATTTTTCTGGATGCCTTCCTATGGATTCATATTCTATTTCAGAGGGACGCCATTACTGGTGCAGCTTTTCCTCATATATTACGGAAGTGGCCAGTTTCGAAACATGTTGTCAACGGTGGGCCTGTGGACCTTCTTCCGGCAGGCATACTTTTGTGGTGTCCTCACATTAACACTGAATACGGCCGCCTATACTGCCGAAATATTGCGCGGCGCTATCCTTGCGGTGCCTTTCGGTGAAATTGAGGCAGGGATGGCCTGCGGCATGTCGAAGGTTCTCCTCTACAGGCGTATTATTCTGCCAAAGGCCTTTCGTTTAGGCTGGCAAGCCTATACGAATGAGGTCGTATTTCTGCTGCAGGCGACCTCTCTTGTGTCTCTCATTACGCTGCTTGATATCACTGGAGTCGCTCGCGTGATCGCCGCAAGAACATTTGCGTTCTATGAGCTGTTTCTGACTGCTGCCGCCTTATATTTATGCTTGGTTTATGGGCTGCTTTTTCTATTTCGGAAGATTGAACAGCGGCTATTGAGCCATCTTGAACCGATTCGTACCTAAGGATGGAAGGAAGAATGGAGATAGCGGTTCTCAGCGAAAACTGTGCTAGTGATCTTAACTTCGGAGCTGAATGGGGATTATCTCTTTTTGTCAAGACAAATGATAAGAAGATTTTGTTTGATACAGGCTTCTCAAGATTATATATACGTAACGCTCAGAGGCTAAAGCTATCACTGAAACAAACCGACTTCATTGTTTTGTCTCATCATCATGAAGATCATACCAAGGGTATACAATATTATCCCTTCAACACCCGGAAAAAGATCATTTGTCATCCATCCCTGCTCACCAAACTCCCGGAACCAGAATTTGACAAGATAGAGAATGATTTTGAACTTTTATCATCAAAAAAACCCTTTGAACTGTCGAAAAACATTTTTTTTCTTGGTGAAATACCTCGAAAAACTGATTTTGAGAAGGGCAGGTACGAGCAGGATGAAATGCTCGATGATTCAGCAATTGTTATAAAATCAGACAAGGGGCTCGTTGTTATTTCAGGTTGTTCTCATGCCGGGATATGCAATATCTGTGAATATGCAAAAAAAGTGACAGGGACAGAACTCTATGCAGTGCTTGGTGGGTTTCATCTTTTTGAGGATGATCCTGAAGCTATCAAGGGAACTTTATCCTATTTTAAGACGGAAAAAATTACATTCCTTTTTCCTATGCACTGTATTGACTTTCCCACTCTATTGAAATTTCATACTATGTTTCACTGCAAAAAATATTCCTCTGGGGATATATTCCATCTCCCTTGCGGAATATGTCAATGAAAATGAGACACCCGGTCGGTTTAATTAAGCTCTATTTTTGTAGCCTCCTCAGAGCTGGGTTTATTGATCCAGGCCACCTTTGGCACTTCAGGCGGTTTGGGGATTTTCCCC